>TARA_R110000868_G_scaffold11516_2_pt1 | contig 36066 bp, 39 predicted proteins | sample TARA_R110000868 | Tara Oceans TARA_R110000868 (sample SAMEA4397489) | marine metagenome | biome: Polar Biome; feature: [SRF] surface water layer (ENVO:00010504); material: water (ENVO:00002006), including particulate matter (ENVO:01000060) such as... | depth 5 m | reverse complement strand
CGGGTGCGACCCGTCCCCGCCGAAGGACCGGAATTACATGCAGAATACGTTCAGCTTATTGCCGTCCGGATCGCGGAAATAGCCGGCATAGAAGCCGCTATCGCCGCGCGGGCCGGCAGGCCCCTCATCCTGGGCGCCGAGCGAAATGGCGAGGGCGTAGACCTTGTCGACCTGGGCGGGGTTTTCCGCCTGGAAGGCGGGCATGACGCCATTGCCGACCGTGGCGGGCTCCTTGTTGAAGGGCTTGGTAAGGCCGATGCCGGCACCGCCGCCGGGCTTGCCCCAGGCGATGAACTCATCGGATTCCATCATGCGCCCGACGCCGAATTCGGCGCAGATCTTGTCGTAGAATTCCGCGGCGCGCTTGAGGTCATTTGTCCCCAGTGTCACATAGCCGATCATGATTGCTCCCTCTCGATTGGCTGTTTGTTCCGGTAATGTTCCATTGCGTGAAAATAGCCGGGTGCGAGGCGAGCGCAAGCGAATAATTGCCATCCTGGCCGCATTTTTTTGGTTTGCTGCCCGGCAGGGCGGAGCATGAAACGTGTGGATCATCCTGATTGGGCCGCTGCCGCCGAGGCGAATCGGATGTAGACTGTCCGACCATGCAGGCAGGAGGCGGCTCGATGGCCGAGGTGAAATTGAGGGATGCTGCTGCTGAGATTCCCGCCAGCCTGCGACCGGCTGGCACGGGGCAGGGTTCTGCCGTCGAGGCGGCTTATCTCGATCTCCTGCGCGATATTCTCAAGACCGGCACCATCCAGGACGACCGCACCGGCGTCGGCACGCGCTCGGTCTTTGGCCGGCAATTGCGCTGCGACCTGTCGCAGGGCTTTCCGCTCCTGACGACCAAGAAGGTGCATTTCAAGTCGATCGCCATCGAACTTCTCTGGTTCCTGCGCGGTGAGACGAATGTGCGCTGGTTGCAGGAGCGTGGCGTCAAGATCTGGGACGAATGGGCCGATGCCGATGGCGAGCTCGGTCCGGTCTATGGCAAGCAATGGCGCCGCTGGGCGGGTCCGGACGGCACCGAGATCGACCAGTTGTCCAACCTGCTCGACCAGATCCGCAAGACGCCGGCTTCGCGGCGGCTGATCGTGTCGGGCTGGAATCCGGTCGATGTGCCATCCATGGCGCTGCCGCCCTGCCACACGCTTTACCAGTTCAATGTCGCGGACGGAAAACTGAGCTGCCAGCTCTATCAGCGCTCGGCCGACATGTTCCTCGGCGTGCCGTTCAACATTGCCTCCTATGCCCTGCTCACGACCATGGTGGCCCAGGTGTGCGGGCTCGAGCCGGGCGAATACATCCACACCTTTGGCGATGCGCATATCTATTCCAACCATCTCGACCAGGTAGATGAGCAATTATCGCGCGCGCCGCGGGCCCTGCCGCGGCTGCATCTTAATCCGCAAGCGACCGATCTTTTCGGCTTCGAATACGAGGACTTCACGCTGGAAGGGTATGACCCGTATCCGGCGATCAAGGCGCCGGTGGCCGTGTGACCAGCGCCGCTCAGCCGGCCGCGCTCGGGGCGCTCGCCGAACAGATATCCCGCGTCTCGGACATTTACGCGGCCAATTACAATATCGACCGCTCCGGCGACTGGTATCTGCTCAAGCTTCAGGAAGAAGTCGGCGAGCTGACGCAGGCCTATCTCGCCGTCACCGGCCGCAGCCGCAAACCAGCCGATGACCAGGCCCGCGCTCATCTGGCCCGTGAAATGGCCGATGTGCTCGGCATGCTGCTCTTGCTGGCGCGCGATGAGGACATTGACCTTGACCAGGCCGTGCAGGACAAATGGCTCAGCTGGCTGGATCGGGAGAGCGCGTCGTGAGCGCGGAACGGCCCTGCATCTGCCTGATTGTCGCGCGAGGACGCAATGGCGTCATCGGCGCCGATGGCGATCTGCCCTGGCGGCTGGGCTCAGACCTCAAATCTTTCAAGACAATCACCGGCGGCAAGCCGATCATCATGGGCCGCAAGACCTGGGAGAGCTTGCCGCGGCGGCCCTTGCCGGGCCGGCTCAACATTGTGGTGACGCGGCAGGCCGGCTATTCGGCTGAGGGCGCTAGCCTCGCGGGCGATCTGAACACCGCCTTTGATCTCGGCATCGAGCAGGCCGTCCGTGATGGTGTCAGCGAAGTCTTCGTGATTGGTGGCGCGCAGATTTATGCGGCGGCGCTGGAGGCAGCCGACCGGCTTTACATCACCGAGGTGGATGCCACGCCCACGGGCGATGTTCACTTTCCCGAGCTCGATCCGGCGGCTTGGTGGGAGACCGGCAGCGAGACCTATCCGGCCGGCGACCGGGACGATCATGCCTTTACGCTGCGGGTGCTGAATCGCGGCTGACACAGCGCCCTGGAGTGGCCAAGCGGGATTGCAAATCTGCGTGTCCCTCCTCACAGAGCTTGAACCTTTGCCCGTGAGCGTTCACATATTGAGTTAATGTATCGAGAGGAATGAAGCATCCATGCCCTGGAACGATAATACCGGCGGTAGCGGCGGCGGCGGTGGCCCTTGGGGCGCTGGCGGCGGCAATAACGGAAACGGACAAAACCCGTGGGGACGCAAGCCCCAGGGTGGCGGTGGCGGGGGGCAGGAGCCTCCCGATCTCGATGAGGTCGTTCGACAATTGCAACGCAGCTTCCGCGGCATGTTCGGTGGCGGCGGCAAGGGTGGCGGCGCTGGAGCGGGCAAGGGCGGCGGTGCTTTCGGCATCGTCCTGATCCTGGTTCTGCTTGGCGTCGTCTGGTTCGCGCTGCCCGGCAGCGGCTGGTACCAGGTTGGTGCCAACCAGGCTGGCGTGGTGCTGCGGTTCGGCGAATACAGCCGGACAACCTTGCCGGGCCTGCACTTCAAATTCCCGACCCCGATCGAGACCGTCTTCCTGCCCGAGGTCACAACGACCAATACGCTCACCATCGGTGAGGGCAATCAGGGCCAGATGCTGACGCGCGACCAGAATATCGTCGACATCAATTTCGCGGTGCAGTGGCGTGTCAATCTGGATCCGGAATACCCGGAAGGTGTTCGCGATTATCTGTTCAATGTCCGCTATCCGGAAAGCACGGTTCGTGCGGTTGCCGAAAGTTCCATGCGCGAAGTCGTCGGAACGTCCGACCTGCAATACATCATCACCGAAGGCCGCGGCGAGGTTTCCCGCCGCACCAAGGAATTGCTGCAGACGACGCTGGACGAATACCAGGCCGGGATCGAGATCCTTGAGGTCAACCTGCAGATGGCCCAGCCACCTGCGAGCGTGATCGATGCCTTCCGTGATGTGGATATTGCCGAGCAGGACGCCGAGCGCGCCCGGCTTGAAGCAACCTCCTATTCCAACCGGGTCATCCCGGAAGCGCGGGGTTCTGCTGCGCAGATGACGCAGGAGGCAGAAGGCTATCGCGACTCGCGCATTGCCGAAGCCCAGGGTGAGGCGGATCGCTTCAACGCGATATACGCGGAATATGCACGGGCGCCGCAAGTGACGCGTCACCGTATGTATTTCGAAACACTGGAAAATGTGTTGCGCGATTCTGACCTCACAATTCTCGATAGCCAATCCGGTGCGGTGCCTTATCTGCCGCTGGATCAGCTTGGCCAGAACCGTACCCGCCCGCAGGGAGGCAACCAATGATCCGCACGCTCGGAATAATCGTCCTGATCGGCGCGCTCTTCGTCGGGCTGCAAAGCGTCTACACCGTCAACGAGATGCAGCAGGCCCTCATCGTGCGGCTTGGTGAGCCCGTCGATGCCGTCAATGAAGTTGGTGATGAAGCACCAGGCCTGCATTTCAAGGTCCCCTTCATCATGGACGTGTTGATGTTCGACAAGCGCAATCTCGAATTCAACATGGACCCGGAAGAAATCCAGGCTTCCGACCAGGTCCGCATCGTGGTGGACGCCTTCCTGCGATACCGCATCGTCGATCCGCTGCGCTTCTACCAGACTGTTCGCAATGAGGCCGAAGCCCAGTCTCGCCTGCGTTCGATCATGGATGACAGTCTGCGCGGCGTGATCGCCTCGATCCCGTCCCAGGATGTCGTCTCCGGCCAGCGCGCCGCCCTGATGGAACGCGTCCAGCTGGCGGTCGAGGCCCAGGTGTCGCGTCAGAATCTCGGTATCCAGGTGATCGATGTCCGCATCCTGCGGGCCGATCTGCCGCCGCAGATCGCTGAACGCGTCTTCCAGCGCATGCGCTCGGAGCGTGAACAGCGTGCCGCCCAGATCCGGGCCGTCGGCGCCCAGGAAGCCCAGGAGATTCGGGCCGATGCTGATCGCCAGGCGACTATTATCCGCGCTGAAGCCCGTGCGGATTCGGAGCGCCTGCGCGGTGATGGGGATGCCCAGCGGAGTGCCATCTACGCCGCGGCCTATGGCCAGGACCCTGAATTCTATGCCTTCTACCGGTCGATGATCGCCTATCAGACCGCAGTTGGCCCCGGCACGCCGATCATCGTCGCGCCGGATTCAGAATTCTTCGACTACTTCCGGAGCGAGACCGGACGGCAATAATGGCGCTCGATCGACGGATCCGGTGTTGGACCCGTCTATTGTGACCTTTTACCTGGCGACCAGCTCCGTTCCGCGGGGCTGGTCGTTTTGGTTTCAGTCATGACGGTGACATTTGCGTCAGGACAGTTGCGGCACCGCCCCTCAAGGCGCTAAGAAACTGGAACACTTTCAATTGGCACCCATTTACTTGCGTCACTTTCGGATCGGTTGAGATCATGCGTAGCCTTCTTGCCCTGGTATTGTTTCTTGCTCTTCCGGCCGCCGCCCTGGCGCAGCACGGACCAAGCGGGTTTGCGGATCTCGCCGAGGGCCTGTCCCCGGCCGTGGTCAATATCGCGGCCGCCCAGCGACTCGATGCCGGCGATGGCCTGCCCGAATTCCCCGAAGGCTCGCCGCTTGAACGGTTCAACGATATTTTCGGTGACGCTCCGCGTATCGCCAATTCGCTGGGCTCGGGTTTCATCATCAATGCGACCGGCCTGGTGGTGACCAATAATCACGTGATTGACGGTGCCGACGAAGTTGAGGTCTCGCTGCCCGATGGCCGCGTCTTTCCGGCCGAAATCATTGGCATCGACACGCTGACGGATCTGGCGGTGCTGCGCATGACCGGCGTGCACGAGGACCTGCCGCACGTTGATTTCGGCGATAGCGATGCGGCGCGGGTGGGCGATTGGGTAATCGCTATCGGCAATCCTTTCGGCCTTGGCGGTACGTTGACTGCCGGTGTTGTCTCGGCACGCGGCCGTGAGGCAGGCGGGCGCTACGACGATTACATCCAGACCGATGTTGCCATCAATACGGGCAATTCCGGCGGCCCCCTGTTCAACATGGATGGTGAAGTCATCGGCGTGAATACGCTGATCCTGTCGCCTACCGGTGCCAGCGTCGGCATCTCCCTGTCCATTCCGTCCAATATCGCGACCCGCGTCGTCGCCCAGCTGATCGAGTTCGGCGAAACCCGTCGCGGCTGGCTTGGTGTGAGCGTCCAGCCAGTCACGCCGGAACTGGCCGAGAGCTTTGAGCTCGACTCCCCGCACGGTGCGATCATCTCCCGGGTCGAGGCAGATGGTCCGGCTGCGGCTGCTGATCTGCGGACCGGTGATCTTGTGCTCACATTCAATGGCCGCCGCGTTCGTGACAGCCGCAGTTTTCCGCGCCTGGTCGCCGAAACCGAGATCGGTGCGGTCGCCTCGATCGAGATCCTTCGCCGCGACCGGCCAATGACGATCAGCGTGACCGTCGGCGAGCTCGCGGAAGCTGCCCTGGAACCGTCCGAGACCGCGAGCGGGACAGTCCTGACGCCAAGCCAGGGCCCCGCCAATCTTGTGCGCGGCATGACCCTCGCGCCGCTTGACGCCGCTGCCCGCCGCCGCTTTCGCGTCCATCCTGATGCCCAGGGCGTGCTGGTCACGGAAGTCGAAACGCGCAGTGATGCCTCGGGCAAGGTGCGCCCGGGCGATGTCATTGAGGAAGTCGAGTTTACCCGCGTCGCGACGATCGAGGATATCCGCCGCATCGTGGCCGGTCTTCCTGACGGTCCCGTGCGCTTCCAGCTCAATCGCGGTGGCCAATACGTGCTGCAATCCATCCGGCCGTGACAGCCTGCCTGCTGATTGTCGGACCGACGGCAGCGGGCAAGACCGCGCTGGCGCTCGCCGCCGCACGCCGGCTTGATGGCGAAATCGTCAATGCCGATTCCATGCAGATCTATGCCGGCCTGCCGCTGATTACGGCGCAGCCTTCGGCATCAGACCAGGCCCGCGCACCCCATCATCTCTTCGGCCATGTCGATCCGGCCGAGCGCTGGTCGGTGGGTCATTGGGCCGAGGCCGCAATGGCGCAAATCACCGCCATTCAGGCGCGCGGTCGTACCGCCATCATCGTCGGGGGCACCGGCTTGTATTTTCATGCGCTCACCAAGGGGTTGGCCCCGGTTCCCGAGATCGACCCACAAGCCCGCGCCCGGGTGGAGGCCTTGATAGTATCGGAGGGTCTCAAGGGCCTGCACCGTGAAGCCTTACGGCTTGATCCGCAGGCCACGGGGCGCGTCAAACCGACAGACCGGCAGCGCCTGACGCGGATTGCGGAGGTTGGCTATTCGACGGGGCAGTCGCTGAGTTCATTCCAGGTCGAGACCCGGCCCTTGCTGCCTCAAGACGCCTGGCGTGGCATCGTGATCGAGCCTGACCGGCAGGCGCTTTACGACCGGATCAATCGCCGCTTTTCGCAAATGCTCGCCGAGGGCGCGCTGGACGAGGTGAGAGCGTTTGCGGCGTTGGGTCTCGATCCGACCCTGCCCGCCAGCAAGGCGCTGGGCGTGCCGCCGCTCATGGCGCATTTGCGCGGCGAGCTGAGCCTGGAGGATTCGGTCACACTGGCGACCCGTGATTCCCGCCGCTACGCCAAGCGCCAGATGACATGGTCGCGCAATCAGTATCCGGACTGGGGCCGCGTCCATGCGCTCGATGCCACGGCGGCAGAGATCGAGCTGGACGTGCTTTTGGGCGCCCCTTAGCGTCCGCTGGCCAGACGGTTCACAGCGGTCTGTCGTCGACCGCCGCAAGCGCACGGGCCTTCGCCTTGATCCGCGCTTCCCGCACCGAGATATAGGCTGTTGAGGCGATGATCAGCGCGGTGCCGGGCCAGACCCAGATGCCGGGCAGGGTGCGAAAGACCAGCCAGTCCGCGGCGACGGCCATGGGCAGGCGCAGAAAATCCATCGCCGTCACATAGGAGGCCTCACCTGCCGCCATTCCCTTGATATAGCAGGCTTGCGTCGCTGTTGCGCTGATCGCCATCAGGGCGATGATCAGCCATTGGTCTGCGTCCGGCGTGTGCCAATCCGCCAGGGCGAAGGGCAGGGTGAAGACGCCTGACAGGACATTCGTCGTGATTATGAGGAGGAGTGTCGAATGCCGCCGCGACAGCTCCTTCACCAGCACGATCGAACCGGCGAAGCTCAAGGCGGCGCCGAGCGCCAGCAGGCTTGAGGGCTCCATATGCCAGGATGGCTGCACGATGATGACAACGCCGGCGCAGCCGACTGCGGTGGCCAGCCAGCGCTGCAGCCCGACCGTCTCGCGCAGGAAAATCGCCGCCAGCACGATGATGAAGAGCGGCCGCGAAAAGGAGATGGCGTTGAATTGCGAGATCGGCATCGCTGCGACCGCCGCAAAACCGAGGATGAAGCCGGCCGAGGCGAGGCCGCCGCGCAGCAGGACGAGGCCGGGTTGATGGATTTTCAGTTCCGCCGGGCGCGTGCGCAGCAGGATGGGCAGGATGATCAGCATGCCCGCCGAGGCCCGAAAGAAGGCGAGCAGGCCCGCGCTGAACTCACCGCCCAGCAGTTTAACCAGGGCGAGATGGACTGTGTAGGTAATGCCCGACAGCAGCATCCAGATCATGCCGCGGCTATTGGGCGACAGACCCGCTGTGAAAGCCGTGAAGGGGCGAAACCAGTTATCCAAGACCGCGCTCCGCCCGCCAGCCAAGCCGGCACCATGACGGGGTGACGGATCCAGGAGTTTGAGACTATGGCGCTTTTCCCCGTGCGCCAAGCGGTTGCCCTGCGTGCGCAATTCTGGACGGAAAATGAAAATTTTGCCTTCCACGCAAGCTTGAATCGCTATCGCCGCGAGCGGCAGTTAGGCTCGCTTGCCCGGGCGGAGTACCCGATTTCCGGGATTGCGCCGGTGGGTGGGCGTGGCTGGAGGGCCTGATGGGTATGAAACGATACATTGCCGGAGCGGCTCTTGCCGTTTGCATGACGGTGGCTGCCTGCGTGCCGCAAGAGGGGCCAGGTGAAGCGGCTGCGGTCGAGCAGATCCTCCAGACGGACCGAGATTTCGCGGCCATGGCGGCCTCGCAGGGGCTCGCGGAGGCCTTCGGCACTTATATGGACAGTGTTGACGGCCGGAAATTCGGTCCGCGCGGCGATCCGGTGATCGGCGAGGCCGAAATGCGCGCCGCCTTTGCCGGTATTCCCGACGGCTTCCTGCTCGACTGGACGCCGGTCGAGGCCTTCGCCTCGCAGGCGGGCGATTTCGGTGTCAGCTGGGGCGATTGGTCGATCCACGCTGACGGCGACCCCGCATCCGTCGCGGATGCGCGAGGCCGGTATGTCACGGTCTGGCGCCGCAATGCTGCGGGTGAATGGCGCGGTTTGCTGGACACGGGCAATGAGGACACGTCCTATCAGCCTCCGGTAACCGAGGATGATTCCCCCGATGTCGCAGGAGACAACTGAGCCGCTATACGCGTCAGATATCGATCTCGCTCCGGTCACGGGGCGGCGGCTGGGGATTGTCGGCTACGGCAATCACGGCCGGTCCCATGCCCTGTGCCTGCGCGATAGCGGCGTATCCGAGATCCGGATCGCGCTGCGCGATGGCTCCCCCTCGCGGGCGAAGGCCGAGGCCGATGGCTTTGAAGTTGTGCCACTGGCCGCTGCGGCAGCCTGGGCCGATGCCATCTCCCTGCTCGCGGCAGATGAGGCGCATCGCCAGATCTGGGCCGGACAGATCGAGCCGCACCGTAAGCCGGGCCAGGCGCTGATCGTCTGCCACGGGTTTTCCATCCACTACGGATTGATCGAGCCGCCCTCGGACTGCGATGTAATCCTGGCCGCGGCCAAAGGGCCGGGCGGTGCCGTGCGCGAGGAGTTTCTTGCCGGCAGGGGTCTGATCGGTTTCTGGGCTGTACACCAGGATGCGAGCGGCGGCGCGCGTGAGCTGGCGCTGGCCTATCTCGCCGCGATCGGCTCAGGCAATGTCGGTATTTTCCCGACCACATTCCGCGAGGAAACTGTCTCTGATCTTTTCGGGGAACAGGTGGTGCTGGTGGGCGGGATGGTGGCGCTGGCCAAGGCCAGCTTTACCCGGCTCACCGCCGCAGGAGTCAGTCCGCGAATGGCCTATATCGACTGTGTGCACGAACTGAAATATCTCGCCGACCTCATCCAGCAACGCGGTATTGCCGGCATGTATGAAGCGATCTCCGACACGGCCGAATTCGGTGCCCGTGAGGTTGAAGGCGCAATTGCCGGGCCTGAATTGCTCGGCGTTTTCGACAGGGCGATGGAGGATATTGAGTCCGGCGCATTTGCCCGCAAATGGGTTGAGCGCTATGAGGCTGGCGATGCGCTGACAGCAGCGCGCAAGCAAGATCAGGCACTGGCTATCGAGGATGCGGGCGCCGAACTGCGCTCCCGGCTTCTGGGTGCCACGAAATAGCCACCAAATCTGTTCATCTCTGGGAGGTGGACGAAACGCAGATCGTCATTGGGGACATTCATGGCATTCAACCCGGTTAAAGAGCGCCGCTATGGCGAGCCCAAGGAAGTCGTTGCACGGCTGTTCGAGGAGGTTGGCGGCATACCCGAGGTCATGACCCTACTCGATCTCAGCCGGACGCGTGTCTACGCCCTGGCTGATCCGGATTCGAGCAATGAGATCTCCTATGCCCGTATCGCCCGGTTGACCGAAGCCGGCGGTGTCGCCGCGGCCCAGCATCTTGCAGCGCTTGCCGGCGGTATCTTTCTGCCGGTTGAAAAGGCCGATGACGCCAACTGGCTCGCCCTTGCTGGCGAGGCAAGCCGGCGCAATGCCCGCAATATCGCGGCCCTGATGGAATCGCTGGGAGAGACCGAACGTTCTCCCGGCGTGGTGGACCAGCAGGAAGCGCGTGAAATCCTCAAATTGCTGGACCAGCAATTGGGTATCCTGGCGCTGCAGCGCGCCAAGCTGGCGGCAATTGCCGCGGGCGAGGATGTCGATACGCCCGGGTCTGCGGACCGATGATCTGCATTGCGAACGCGCCATTCAGTGGTTAGTTAGCCCGACTATGCCTTTTGGATGGCTGATCGCATGAAAGCATTATTGCAATTTTGGCTGCGGCTTGACGCAAGGGCGACCCGGGCGATCGCAGTCTCGATTGGCCTGTTCGTGGTCGTCGCAGCGGTCTTCGTCATTGGCCGTCTTGTGCTGGATATCGGCCCCTCCGTCATTGGCGAATGGTTCGGTTCTGCCTCGACGCAATGGTATGCCCTGCCGCTGACCATCCTGATCTTTATCGCCTTTTCCTTTCTCGGCGTGCCGCAATTCGGCTTGATGGCGGCGGCGATTGTGGCTTTCGGCCCGCGCACGGGCTTTGTCTATGCCTGGATTGCGACGCTCTCATCGGCGACCGTCAATTACTATCTCGGACGCTGGTTCGGGGCAGGTCTTCTGGCGCGTTTTGGTGGTGACTGGGCGAAGCGGATCTCTGATTTCATTGGCCGCAATGGTCTGCTTGCCAGCATGATCGTCCGCTGGGTGCCGTCCGGGCCCTTCATCGTCGTCAATATGGGCTTCGGCGTCGCGCGCACGCCCTATTGGGCGTTTGCGCTGGGAACCATACTCGGCACCGGTCCGAAACTCTTTGTCGTGGCCCTTGCGGGGCAGAGCGTGCTGGCGATGATTTCCGAGGGGCAGTTGCTGATCGGACTATCGCTCGCCGTCGCGGTCATCGGCTGGATCGGTATCATGCTGACGGCCCGTCGCTGGCTGCGGCGCAACCGGAAGGTCGAGATGACGCCGCCGGCCGCGACAGAGGTCGATGATGCTTGACGAATTGCCTCGCAGGGTATGCGTTTGCACCCGCGTGCCCCTTGCAATATGGCGCGGAGCATCGCACAACAAAAAATATTAGTTTCGCGGCATTCCCGCCACACCCTTCGAAATCAGCGCTCCCCCTATGCTCAATTACCTCTTCGGTCTCCTTTCTGCAGATATTGCCATCGACCTTGGCACTGCCAACACGCTCGTCTACGTGAAAGGCCGCGGTGTGGTTCTCAATGAACCTTCCGTCGTTGCCTACAAGATCGAGAAGGGACGTAAATACGTCCAGGCGGTCGGGGCCGAGGCCAAGCTGATGCTCGGCAAGACGCCGGGCAATGTCGAGGCGATCCGGCCCATGCGCGATGGTGTGATCGCCGATTTCGACGTCGCCGAAGAGATGATCAAGCACTTCATCCGCAAGGTCCATAATCGCCGCTCCATGGTCAGCCCGCAGGTCGTGATCTGCGTGCCCTCCGGTGCGACCGCCGTTGAGCGCCGCGCCATTCATGAGAGCGCGCTGGGTGCCGGCGCCCGCAAAGTCTATCTGATCGACGAGCCCATGGCCGCCGCTGTCGGCGCCGGGTTGCCGATCGATGAGCCAACCGGTTCGATGATTGTCGATATCGGTGGCGGCACGACGGAAGTCGCCGTGATGTCGCTGTCAGGGATTGTCTATTCGCGCTCCGTCCGCGTCGGCGGCGACAAGATGGACGAAGCCATCATCAACTATATTCGCCGCTCCGCGAACCTGCTGATCGGTGAAACCAGCGCAGAGCGCATCAAGAAGGAAATCGGTTCGGCGATGCCGCCGGTGAAGGGCGAAGGCCTGACACTCGACATCAAGGGCCGCGATCTGATGAATGGCGTGCCGCGCGAGATCTCGATCACCGAAGCGATGATTGCCGATGCGCTCTCCGAGCCGGTCGAGCAAATCGTTGAAGCCGTGAAACAGGCTCTCGAGGCCACGCCGCCCGAACTCGCTGCCGACATTGTCGACAAGGGTATCGTCCTGACCGGTGGCGGCGCCCTGCTGCGTAATCTTGATACCGAGCTGCGCGAGCGGACCGGCCTGCCGGTGAGCCTCGCTGATGATGCATTGTCCTGTGTCGTCCTTGGTTGCGGCAAGGCGGTAGAAGATTTGAAACTTTGGCGTCCCATTCTGTCCGAAGCAGTTTAATCTGCCAGTTCACGCTAGGGCAGGAGTGAGTTTTTGGCCTCTCGTCGTTCAGGACGGCACGAAGGTGAAGGGGGTGTACGTTTCTCCCGGACACTCTTCATTGCCTTGCTCGTCCTTTCTGGCGCGCTGATTGCCTTTGACCGCCCGACGACTCGTTCCTCAGCGTTCGCAGGTTTCCGCGCCGGCTTCACCGATATTGCTGCGCCGGTGCTTGAGCTGGCGGCCGAGCCCGTCCGCGCCCTGAAGAATATCGGTCCCTATTTTCACCGGCAGGGTGAGCTCGCCGAGGAAAACGCCCGCTTGCGGCAGCAATTGGTCGAGGCGCGCTATTGGGAAGATCTCGCCTATCGTCAGCGGGATCGCATCGAAATCTACGAGGCAGCCCTGGATGTCGACACGCCCGCAGCGCTCGACCGGATCGGCGCCTGGACAGTTGCTGACCCTGAGGGGCCGTTTGTCCGAGCGCGCCTGATCGGGCGAGGCGGCGATGCCGGGATCGCTGACGGCTATCCGGTCATCAATCTCTACGGCTTGGTCGGGCGGGTCTATGAAACCGGCCGGCGGTCGGCACGCATCCTGCTTCTCACCGATCTCAACAGCCGGATTCCGGTCATGGCTGACCGGTCGAACGCGCGCGCGGTCTTGATCGGCGACAACACGAATTTCCCGCGCCTGGAATATGTCGGCCGTGACGCCGATATCCAGGAGGGTGACCGCATTGTCAGTTCTGGCGATGATGGTGTCTTGCCACGAGGTGTTCCGGTCGGTCAGGCTGTCGCCACGCGCGATGGCGGCTGGCGGGTGAGACTTTACTCCGATCAGGCGCCGGTCGATTTCGTCTGGGTCTGGCCCTATCATCGCGTCTTGCCCCCCGCTGATGAGGAGTCATTGGAGGCGCCGGGCGCCGTTCCGGAGACGTCTGCTGTCGAGGGTTCTGAAGTGCCAGCCGACGCTGCCGCTGAGGTGCCCGCCACAGCCGAGACGCCGCAAGCGGGAGCTGACCAATGAGGAAGCCCACAGAACGCTCGACGCCCTACTGGTCCGCCATTGGTTGTGTCGTCTCGGTCTTCGTGGCGCTGGTGGTCCAGGCGGCGCCGACGCAATTGATCGATGGTGTCAACATCATGCCGACCTGGCCGCTGATCGCGGTCTTCCTCTGGTCCGGCCTGCGCCCCCACTTCATGCCGCCCTTCATCGTCTTTGCCATCGGCCTGTGCCAGGATCTTCTCACAGGTGCGCCAATGGGCGTCTGGGCCTTGTCCTACTTGGTGTCGATCGCCGCTTTCCGCTTCCGCGGTGAGGATGGCATGCCACGTGATTTGCCGCCGATTCTGGCGCGATTTGCCGGCACCCTGGTCCTCGCTCATGCCATCGCCTATGTGGCGGGCAGTATGGCGCTGTGGCAGCTGGCCGATGTGCGGCCCTTGATCATTGAGGCGACAGCAACAATTCTCATGTTTCCTCTTATTGCCTACCTCTCTTTGCGGCGCCGTCGGGGCAGCCGTTCGGGCTTTATCGGGAGCTGATCGCGAAACGCCATGCGTGCTGACCGCCAGGAACAGGACCAGAAATTTACCCGTCGGGCGCTGCTTATGGCCGGTGGCGGAGCGCTGGCCTTCACCGGGCTGAGCGCACGCCTGTATTCGCTCCAGGTGCTCGAGTCCGAGCGCTACCGGCTCTTGTCGGAAGACAATCAATTCAATTTTCGGCTTCTCCCGCCCTCGCGCGGTCGAATCCTCGACCGTTTCGGCGAGGAGCTGGCCGATAACCGCGACAGTTATCGTGTTCTGATCGTTCCGGAGCAGGCCGGCGACGTCGCCTCGGCGCTTGACCGCCTTAGCCGCTATATGCCGCTCAGTGCCTATGAACGCGAACGCGTCATTCGCGCCGCTTCGCGCGGCCGCCGTTTTGATGCCATCACGGTCGCCGATGATCTGGACTGGAATACGTTCTCGGCCATCAATCTCAACGCGCCGAACCTGGCCGGCATCACGCCCGATGTCGGCGAAGTGCGTTCCTATCCCTATGCCGCGGCCTTCGCGCACGTTGTTGGTTATGTGCAATCGCCCAATGAGGACGATCTGGCCGGGGAAACCCGCGAGGCGGAACGTCTACTGCGGCATCCCGGCTTCCGGGTTGGCAAGACCGGCGTGGAGATCGCGCGCGAACCCGAACTGCGCGGTTCGGCCGGCGCGCTCAAGACCGAAGTCAATGCGCGTGGACGCGTCATCCGTGAGTTGCCGGAACAATCCACCATGCCACGGCAAGGCCAGGATATCGTCATGACGCTGGATGCGGACATTCAGCAATACGCCTATGAACGCCTTGGACAGGACAGTGCTTCCGCAGTCGTGATCGACGTCAATACCGGGGAGCTGATCGCGCTCGTCTCGGCGCCGAGTTTCGACCCCAACCTCTTCGTCGGTGGCATCTCGACGGCTGATTTTTCCAGCCTGCGCGACAATGACCACCGGCCCCTGTTCCAGAAAGCGATTCAGGGAACCTATCCGCCCGGCTCGACCTTCAAGGCGGTCGCAACGGCGGCGGCTCTGGAGCACAATGTCTTCCGGCCGGGTGAGAGCGTACACTGTTCCGGGTCGGTGCGACTGGGCGAGCGCGAATTCCATTGCTGGCGCCGCCAGGGGCATGGCACCGTCAATCTGCGTACCGCTCTGAAGACCTCGTGCGACATCTTCTTCTACGAAGCCGCCCAAAGGCTGGGGATCGACCGTCTGTCCGCCATGGGCCAGAGGTTTGGCCTCGGCGAAAGCTTCGATATCGGGATATCCGGGGCGGCCCGTGGCATCATGCCCACTCCGGCCTGGAAACGCGCCGCCCGGAATGAGGGCTGGTCGACGGGTGATACCTATAATGTCGGCATCGGGCAGGGCGCGACCCTGGCCTCGCCCATGCAACTGGCGGTGATGACGGCGCGGGTCGCGTCCGGCAGGGCTGTCATGCCCACGCTGTATCGCAATGCGATGGCCCCGCCGGCGCCTCATATGGGGCTGCGCGATGATGTGCTTGCTGTCGTGCGCGATGCGATGCACGCGGCCGCCGAGGAGCCGGGTGGCACGTCCTTCTATCTCGGCGGTCTCGGGATTGAAGGCGTTGGCATGGCCGGCAAGACTGGCACGGCCCAGGTCTATTCCATCACCGCTGCCGAGCGCGATTCCGGTGTCCGTACCCAGCTCGACTTGCCCTGGCGGCTGCGGGATCACGGGCTTTATGTCTGCTTCGCCCCGGTTGATGTGCCCAAATACGCGGTCGCTGTTGTCATCGACCATGGTGGCGGATCGTCCGCCGCGACGCGGCCGGCACGGGATATCCTTCGCCGCGTGGTGGCGCGGGACCCTTCAAGCCGTCCGGGCGTCTTCGCCAATGTCGAAACTGGCCTGGGACGTGGTGCGTAATGGCGGTTTTCCGGGAAAGCGTGCCGCGCGACCTGCCTGGCAAGATGATGGAACTCAACTGGACGCTCGTCTTGCTGATCGTGCTGATCGGCGGGGCGGGTGTCGGCATGCTCTATTCTGTCGGCGGGGGATCCTGGGAGCCTTGGGCTTCACGCCACGCCATCCGGTTTGCGGTCGGTGTGGTGGCGATGATCGTGATTGCGATGTTCCCGCCCCGCTTCTGGATGGGGCTGGCCTATCCGATCTACGCCGTCGCCTTGGTTCTGCTTCTGGGTGCTGACCTGTTTGGCGCCACGGTGAACGGATCGCAGCGCTGGCTCGATATCGGGCCCATCCGGCTGCAGCCCTCCGAGCTCATGAAGATCGCCGTCGTTTTCGCGCTGGCCCGTTTCTATCACGATCTGCCAACCGAGAAGGTTTCCCAGCTTGGCGGCCTGCTGGTGCCGGCTGCCCTGATCGGTGTGCCGGCCATGCTGATTCTGAAACAGCCGGATCTGGGGACCACGCTCCTGCTCGTTGCGAGCGGCGGGGCGGTCGTGTTTCTGGCCGGGTTGAGCTGGAAAATCATCATCCCCGGCGCCGTCAGCGCGCTGGTAGGCGGCATCGCCTTTTTCCGCTACGGGCTTGAGGATTACCAGCGCAACCGGATCATGACGATGTTCAATCCGGACGCCGACCCGCTGGGCGATGGCTATCAGATCCTGCAATCGAAAATCGCCCTGGGATCAGGAGGATTTACCGGCAAGGGATTCATGGAGGGCACACAGTCCCAGCTGGAATACCTGCCCGAGAAGCAGACCGACTTCATCTTCACCATCCTGGGTGAGGAATTCGGCTTTGTCGGCGGGGTGGTCATTCTCACGGTCTATGCGCTCATCCTGGCCAACACGATTGCCATTGCGACCAGCTGCAAATCCACCTTCCTTCGCCTGACCACAATGGGCGTCGCCACGACATTCGGGCTCTATGTGATCATTAATGTCGGGATGGTGATGGGGACCTTGCCCGTGGTGGGCGTGCCCTTGCCGATGATCTCCTACGGGGGAACGGTCATGCTGGCGGTGCTGGCCGGCTTCGGTCTCATTCTTGGAGCCCACATCCACCGGAATGCCGAGCCGCCACGCGGAGTTGGCCTGTTCGGCTGATTATTCCGCCCGGTGGAATCTCCGGCTTGACCGAGCTTGAGCCTTGGGGAAGGGTGCGCGGCAATAAATTTGCGTCCGGTTACCGGGCATGAGGGGAGAATTACATGGCAGTAGCGCCAACAGGTGCACACGCACATTGGTCGTCGCGGTTCGGATTTCTGATGGCGGCAATCGGGTCCTCGGTTGGACTGGGGAATTTCTGGCGCTTTCCGTACACGGCCGGTGAGAATGGCGGCGCAGCTTTCGTCGTCATCTATCTCATCTGCGTCGTGCTGATCGGTTTGCCCGTGCTCATGGCGGAACTCTCCGTTGGCCGCTACGGCCAAAAGTCTGCCGTCGGCTCAGTCGCCAAGTTGGCGATGGATAATGGCTCAAAGCCATTCTGGGCAGTGACCGGTTTGATCGGCCTGCTCGGCGGCTTCATGGTGCTGTGTTTCTACTCGGTCGTCGCCGGCTGGGTGTCAGCCTATATCCTGAAAATGTTCAGCGGTGAGCTGACCGGCCAGTCTCCCGATGCCGTGTCGGCAGCCTTCGGCAGCTTCGCATCTGACGGTTACGCCGTTCTGGGATGGCATACCGCCTTCATCGCACTTACCGTCTTCGTGGTGTCCAAGGGCGTGACCGGCGGTATTGAACGCGCCTCATCCATCCTGATGCCGCTTTTCTTCATCATGCTGATCGGGCTGGTAGGCTACGCCGCCATTGCTGGCGATATGGGCGCAGCGCTCAATTATCTCTTCGCCGTCGATCTGGCTGAAGTTCGCCCATCCACCTTCCTTGCCGCAGTCGGACAGGCCTTCTTCTCGATCGGCCTCGGCTCCGCGATCATGATCACCTACGGTTCCTATCTCGACAAGGATGCCAATATCGGCCAGTCCTCGATCATCATCGCCCTGTCGGATACGGGCGTGGCCCTGATCGCCGGCCTGGCGATCTTCCCCTTCGTCTTCGCCTTCACCGCACTGGAGCCCAATGCCGGACCAGCGCTGTTCTTCCAGGCCCTGCCGTCTGCCTTTGCGGCGATGCCGGGCGGAAATATCGTTGGTGGCCTCTTCTTCACGCTGGCGCTGATCGCGGCTTTGACCTCGTCAATTTCCCTGCTGCAGGCGGTCGTCGCCTGGGGTGAGGAAAACTCCAGCCTGTCTCGCGGCGCGCTGGCGGTGATCTTCGGCGGCGTCATCTGGCTGGTCGGAGCGGGCGTTGCCTTCTCGGGCGAGTTTTTCGACTTCCTCGACTTCCTGGCCGACAGCGTCGCCCTGCCTCTGGCAGGATTGCTGATGGCGGTCTTCATGGGGTGGGTGGTTGATCGTGCGATCGCCAAAACGCAACTCAGCCATGCCTCACCGCTGATGTTCGGCTTCTACCGCTTCACCCTGCGTTTCGTGGCGCCGCTTGCACTGGTCGTCACGCTGATCCTGGGGCTGGATGACAAGTTCGGCTGGGGGCTCTCGCAGATGCTGCTCGGCGGCTAGGACATCTGGTCTGCGAAGCTGTCGGTGGCGCGCACCAGCCCGTCGACAATACCTGGCTCGCCGGCAGCATGACCGGCATCGCCAATCATGCGGAGCCTCGCTCGTGGCCAGTCCCGGGCGAGGCTCCATGCTGTCTGGGGCGGGGTCACGACGTCATAGCGGCCCTGAACAATGACGCCGGGCAGGTGTTTGAAGCGTGGGACGCTGTCGAGCAGGGCGCCGTCATGATCGAGGAAGCCCTTGTGCATGAAGTAGTGGGTTTCCAGACGTGCCAGGGCATCGGCCCGGATGGGATCGGCGGCGGGCGCGTCCGGCTCCCCGGCAAGACTGATCAGGGCGCTTTCCCAGCGTGACCACGCAAGGGCATCAGGCCGCCGGCGCACGACGTCATCATCTTGCAAACGGTCATAATAGGCCTTGACCACATCCTCGCGTTCCGCCGTGGTCAGCGGCCCGGTCAGCCGGTCCCAGGCGTCGGGGAAGAGCATGTTGGCGCCGCGCCGGTAGAACCAGTCGAGCTCGATCTGGCGGCACAGGAAGACGCCGCGCAGGATCAGGCCGTAACAGCGATCAGGGTGTTGTGCCGCATAGGCCACGGCCAAAGTAGCACCCCAGGAGCCGCCGAAAATGACCCATTTATCGATACCCATGGCGATGCGGATCCGCTCGATATCATCAACCAGGTCCTGGGTGGTATTGGCGGTGAGGCCGCCATGCGGTGTCGAGCGGCCACAACCGCGCTGGTCAAACAGCACGATGCGGTAGCGGGCCGGATCGAAAAAGCGACGCAAGGCCGGAGAGATCCCGCCGCCGGGTCCCCCATGCAGCGCGACCACCGGCAAGCCATCTTCCCGGCCGCAATCCTCCACATACAGTTCGTGCCCGTCACCGACCTGGAGCCGCGACGCCTTGCGCGGCCGGATGGGAGGGTAGAGCAGCCGGCGATTGTGAGCGGTGTCCATCGGTTTCACCTTCGTTATCCAAGCGTCAACATAATAAGCCATAGCCTATTGTATCTGATCGCTGTATCCTGTTGCGCAATTGGGGCAGGGTCTGGTTTCGGGAAAAATCGTTTGATGCGTGTTTTCCAGGGTGTTTTGGTGTCTGTCTGCGCATGCGCTTTGCTAGGTGCTTGCGCAAGCGCACCGATTTCCCTTGTCGACAACGGCCTCACCGATAGCGGATTGCGCGCCAACCCCGAACAGGCAGCCCTTCTCGACGCGACCTCGGCGCTGGAAACCACCTACCGGGATCATGGCTGGATCCGCGAAAGCACCGCCATGGAGACCGCGCGTGGCTGGATGGACCGTCTTACAGGTCAGTCCGTTGGCAGCGCCGCGCCTGAAGCGGATCCCGCGCAGGGATATATCGTGGAGGCGCAATTGCTTGAGCTTCCTGCCAGCGATGCGGCCAGCCGGCTCGTTTCCGATCTCGCGATCGCAGCCAGCCATGCCCGCCTCGTTGACCAGTCGGCGCGTGCCCTGTCCGGCCCGCCGGGACAATTCAGCCGGGCGGCGCTGACACGCGACCTTGGTGAAGTTGAAACGACGATTACCTACACCAGCGACGCGGTCGAACTGTTCGATGCCGCGATCACCCGGCTTGCGCCTCGTCTGTCTGCCGATCAGATTGCGCAGGTCAATTCCGGGCGCGACCAGCTGGCCTTCCTGGCCGAGAGCCTGCGCGACAGGGCTGACGAGATAGCCCGTCAGCGTCGCCTGATGCGCGACTTGCCGCCGCTCTCCTGATGCTCGATCCATCCACGGTCAAAGGTTTCCTCGATCCGCTCGAGGGCGAGGCGCTTGCACAATTGGCCCGCGAGGCAGGCCGGCTTGGGCCGGTGCTGGAAATCGGATCCTATTGCGGCAAGTCGGCGCTTTATCTCGGGCCTGCAGCGCGGGCCGCCGGGACAATCCTCTACACGCTGGACCATCATCGCGGCTCGGAGGAGCATCAGCGCGGCGAGGAGTATCATGATCCGGAACTGTATGACGCCGGTCTTGGTGCTGTCGAAACCCTGCCAGCCCTGCGCCACACCCTGTTCTGGGGCGAGCTCGAGGACTGTGTGATCCCAGTGGTTGGCCGGTCATCGACGATCGCCGCGCACTGGAGCACGCCACTGGGCATGCTGTTCATTGATGGTGGGCATTCCATGCAAGCCGCGCTGGCCGATTATGAAGGCTGGACCGGGCGCATTGTTGCCGGCGGCATTCTCGCCATTCACGACGTCTTTCCCGATCCCGCCGATGGCGGACGCCCGCCCTATGAAATCTGGAAACTGGCGGCCGGGTCGGGCCTGTTCGATCAGGTCAATCGGGTCGGGACGCTGGAAGTTCTGCGCCGCCGCGCCTGACCGGGTATTCCGGCACCGCATTGCGCACCAGTAGCGTCGATCCCTTGCTCAGGCCAAACACAGCGTCGGCTGCGAGAACCAGCGCGCCCGCTGTCCAGGATGGCCGCTCATAGGGCCAGACAACGCTTTCCTCGAATTGCCAGCCCATCCAGTAGCCGCCTTCCCTGGCAGCAAGCGGCGCGAGATCATTCAGGAGCGCTCCGGCTTGATCCGCTTTGCCCACCGCCATGCAGGCGAGAGCCAGTTCAGCCGTCTCCGCGGCTGTGACCCAGGGCTCGTCGGCGACACAGCGGCAGCCCAGCCCGGGCTCCACGAAATCATTCCACCGTGCATAGAGCCGGGCGCGGCCGGTCTCCAGGGGCAGGACACCGGCGAGAACCGGATAATACCAGTCCATCGCATATCGGCGGCGGTCGATGCCGGTACGGTCGAAGCGGGCATCGTTTTCGCGAAGGGCGGCCCCGATTTTCTGACGCGCCGTCATCCAGGCCGATGTGTCATGGCCGAGATGGCGCGCGATCTGGATGGCGCATTCCAGCGCCTTGTAGAGGCTGGCATTTCCGGCGCGCAGTGAGTCAAGCTGATTGAGGTCCTCGCCGGAATCGGGGGCGCGCCAGACGATATCGCCGTGCCGCGTCTGGTGGGTCAGCACCCAGTCGATCGCCCGGCGCAGGTCCGGCCAATAGCGCCCCAGATCCGGCAATCGGTCGAGGGCGAGCAGGGAGCGCAGCAGCGTCACCGCGGCATAGCCCGAAAAATTGGTGTCGCGTGCGGTCGCCGGCGTGCCGGGTACGAGGCGCCGATTGGCCTCGTCCAGCGGCACCGAGGCGCCGAGATCGCCGGTCCAGCCGCCATCGCTGTCCTGCCGTTCAAACAGGGCGTCGAGGGCGCGGCGCGTCGCGGCTTCGCGGCCGGCAATGGCCAGCGCCATGGTGCTCTCGCCATGATTCCAGGCGTCCCATATCCCCGCCTCGATCCAGGGAATTGAACCATCGGGACGTTGCAAATGCTCAATCCAGTCAGCGCAGGCGGCGATATCAACGCGCCGGGCCATCAGGTGACTTTCCGGAAATACATGATGAGGGACTTGCCCATGACAGGCGCGAGCAGCCATTCCAGGGCGCGCGTCAGGAGTGGTTTCTCCATCAGATCCCACTCAAGGAATTTGCGGTAAAGGCGGACCGAAGCTGCGCTTTCGCGGCGCTCCCACAACGCACACTGCAGCCACCAATAGGGGCTGTGCAGCCCATGTGCCCAATGTCGGCCCGTCAGGCCGAAACCCTGTTTGCGCACAGCGTCGCGCAATTGGGCGGTGCGGAAAATCCGGACATGGCCGCCGGGCGTGTTGTGGTAGGCGGTCGACAGCTTCCAGCAGATCGCTTCCGGCCAATAGCGCGGCACGGAGACAGCAAACAGGCCGCCCGGCTTGAGAATGCGGGAAATCTCCGCCAGCACGGCGTCGGGATCGGGAACGTGTTCGAGCACTTCCGAACACAGGACACGGTCAAAGCTGTTATCGGCGAAGGGCAGGCGCGCGGCATCGCCGGCGCTGAGGACGGCGCTGCGCAGCGGTGACCAGGGATCAGGTGGTGGCAGCTGGAAGAAGCCGTCCAGGGCCGCTTTGACTTCGCCGTGCGACAGGTCAACGCCCACCACTTCCAGCGGTGTCTCGCTCCAGTAGAGCGCGTGCAGATGGCGGCCGCGACCACATCCAAGATCGAGCACACGCATGCCGGGCTGCAGATCCATATCTTCCAGGCGAACAGTCAGCATCAGGTCGTGGTACTCCGTTCGCAGAGCGCTTGTGTGTAAAGGCGTGTCGCCGCGAGCGCGTGGCGCGACCAGTCGAATTCCGTCACTGCCCGGGTTGCCGCGCGTTGGCCCAGCTGGCGGGCCTCATCCGGCGAGTCGAGCAGGCGCGCGAGATCCTGGGCCAGGCTGGCAGCATCACCCGCGCGCGAGACAAGCCCTGTTTCGCCGACCACTTCCGGCAGGGCACCGCCATCGCTGGCGGCAACCGCAGCGCCGCAAGCCATGGCTTCGGCGGCAGGAAAGCCAAAGCCTTCAAAACGGGCCGGGCAGGCAACCACGTGCGCCCGGCGGTACAGGACCGCAATTTCCTCGCGGGTGAGGTCTGAGCTTGTTGTGACGCGCTGGCTGAGACCATGCGCGGCAATTGCCTGCTTGGCCGGACCTTCGCGCAAGTTGCCGATAATATGCAGCCGGGCCATCGGTCTGGCGGCGGCGACGCGCGCCAGCGCGTCGATCAGAACGTCGAGCCCCTTGATCGGCGCATCAGCGCTCGCCGTGGTCACGATCAGGCCCGGTTCGCGCTCAATGTTTGGATCGGGATGGAAAATGCTGTGATCAATCCCGTTGAAGGCGATGCGAACCTTGCCCGTGTCCAGGCCATAGTGCTCGCCATGGCTGTCGCTGGCGGCCTGCGAGACGGCGAGCAGGTAGGGCAATTGACGCGAGGTGCGGGCCTGCATTCCGACGAAGCGATACCAGCGCCGCGACAGTGCGCGCTGCCACCATTTGGCACCGGCGGCGATGGCGTATTCGCGGTCGATCGCGATGGGGTGGTGCAGCGTCGTGATAACCGGCAGGCGCCGGTTGATCCGCACAAAGGAGGGCGAGAGCGTTTGATTGTCGTGAATGACGTCGAAGCGGGGCCCCTCGGTCTCGAGGAAATGCTCCAGCCGGCGCCCGAACGCGTAGAGCTCGCCAAACGCACCGCTATTATGGGCCAGCCATTCCGACATATCCGCCCAGGACAGCAAATGGCGCGGCCGGAAAGCCAGGAAGGCGTTCTCTTCGGCGAAGAGATCGAGCGATGGCAGTCTGACCAGGTCAATCCCGGCATCAAGGACAGGGTAGGGTGGTCCCGAGGCGACAGTGACCGAATGCCCGAGATCGCGCAGGCTGCGGGAGAGTTCCCGGACATAGACGCCCTGGCCGCCGACATGGGGGTGGGAGCGATAGCCGGTGACCAGAACGCGCAGCGGACGTACCGGCTCTGTCGCCGTCACGCCGGTCGTCTCTGAAACTGGCGCAGCCTGCGCATCCATCCTGTCCCGTCCCTCACCATCCGCCCGAGGCCTTGCGCCGCTCGACCCGCAGCATCAATCCGGCGGCGAACCTATAGAAGTGAACACTGTTCGCCAAGCTTATGATGTCTATGCAGAACCGGGTTCGCGGGCTATGGGCTGGGGACAGATGGGAGCCGAAATGTTCAGATCGCCGGGATTCAGATTTGCCACTTATTACGGGGCCTTCTACCTGACGCTCGGAGCCTTTCTGCCGTATTTTCCGAAATGGCTGGCCGGACGTGAGCTGAGCGCTGAATGGATCGGCTGGATCGTTGCGGCAGGGCTGGCTGGCCGCACGCTCGTTTCGCCGCTCGGAGCGCGCTGGGCCGATAGCGCGACACGCAATCGCGACCCCATTTTGCTGTTCGCCCTTGGGTGTTGCCTTGTCTTCGCGCTGCACGCGCCGGTTCATTCCCCCTGGATATTGCTCGTGCTCTCCTTCCTCTCGGGAGCGGCACTCTTTGGCCAGATCCCCATCATCGACGCCTTTGCCATCCGGCAGGCGCGCGAGGGTCTCTTCGTCTTCGGTCCCGTGCGGGCTGTCGGGTCGGGGACGTTTATCATCAGCAATTTCGCGGTCGGTGCACTGATCGACTGGCGTGGCAGCGAGACCATCCTCGTCTGCATCCTTTTTGGTGCCGCAGCGATACTCTTCGCAGCCGCACGCCTGCCTTCCGGCAAGCGCGCGCCGCACCCGCCGGCGGCCGAGACGGACCTGAATGCCCTGCGGCGCTTGCTGTCGGGGCCCTTTGCGCTCGCCTTGACCGCTTCTGCCCTGATCCAGGGGGCTCACGGTTTCTACTACGCATTCTCCGCTGTCGCCTGGTCAGCGCAGGGCTATACCGATCTCACGATCGGGGCCCTGTGGGCGAGCGGTGTTGCTGTCGAGATCGTCTTTCTGTGGCTGTCCGGTCATGGCTGGCTGGGCCGCTTGAGCCCCGCCGCGTTGCTCGCTCTGGGAGGGGCGGGATCGATTGTGCGCTGGGGGCTTATGGCGATGTCACCGCCCTTGCCATTCCTGTTTGCTCTACAATGCTTGCACGCCTTCAGTTTCGCCGCGACCTATCTCGGCTTTCTGCGGTTTGCCGCGCATTCCGTACCTGACCGTTACGCGGCGACGGGACAGGCGATCAACTCGGCACTGGCGGGCGGCGTCGTGCTGGCGCTGGCTTCGGCGGTCTCGGGTTACTTCTTCGCGCAGCTTGGAACGGCAGGTTTTGCGATCATGATAATTCCCGCCGCAGCGGGCCTGGTCGCGGCATTGCTGCTTGAGCGTGTTTCTGCCTTCCCTCGACGCGAAGAAATCGACTAGAGTTGGTGGCATGAGGGGTCAAACAGAGAGTCTTCCAACCAGTACCGGTGTGGTTTTGCGTGACCAGTCAGGCAAGACGGTTGTCGAGGCGCATGGCGACTGGACGGTTGAGACTGTTGGTCGTTTCGATGCCGCTATCCGCAATGTCGAGGCCAGCGTCGAACCGGAGAATATTGTTATCGACCTCGACCACCTCGGACGGATCGATACCGCCGGGGCCTATCTGCTCGGCCGCACAATGCGCCGCTGCGGCGTGCCGGATGCAGATTTTCACTATATCGGACACCATCCTGTTGCGCGCCGCCTGATCGAGGAGGTGCGCCGGCGCAGCCAGATCTGTCCGCCCGAGCAACCGGCCGGCTTTGGCATAGGCAAGGCCCTGGCACGGATCGGCTCGGGTCTTGAGGCGGCCTATGTCGAAACTGTCGATACGCTTGGCTTCTTCGGGCAGACGCTGACAACCGGCATGCGCGCGCTGGTCAAGCCCTCATCCTTCCGCCTGACCTCGACCATCTGGGCGATGGAGGAAGTGGGCGTCAACGCCATGCCGATCGTGGCCGTCCTGTCCTTCTTCATTGGCGCCGTCGTTGCCTATATGGGCGCAACGCTTCTCACCTCGCTAGGGCTTTCCGTCTTCAGCGTCGAGCTGGTCGGTGTGTCCGTGCTGCGGGAATTTGGTGTGCTGATCACCGCGATCATGCTGGCCGGCCGTTCTGACTCGGCGTTTACCGCGTCTATCGGCGCCATGAAAATGCAGCAGGAGATCGATGCCATGCGGGTGCTTGGCCTTGATCCCTTTGAGGTCCTTGTCCTGCCGCGCGTGGTTGCCTGTGTCCTGATGGCGCCGCTTCTGACCTTCGCCGCGATGATCTCGGGCATATTCGGCGGCATGCTGGTGACGTGGAGCGCGACGGACATTTCGCCAGCCATGTTCATCGCGCGTTTCCACGCGGAAGTTGACTGGACTCACTTCTGGGTCGGCATGTCCAAGGCTCCGATCTTCGGCCTCATCATCGCGATCATTGGCTGCCGTCAGGGCATGAAGGTCGGGGGTGATGTTGAATCGCTGGGCCGCCGGGTCACAGCGTCCGTCGTGCAATCGATCTTCATCGTCATCGTCGTCGAGGCGCTGTTTGCCATGATGTATATGGAACTCGATATATGACGGCGGATATTCTTATCTCGGTCCGTGGCCTGCACACGGCATTTGGCAAGCACGTCATCCATGACGGGCTCGACCTCGATATACGGCGCGGCGAGATTCTCGGACTGGTCGGCGGATCGGGTACAGGCAAGACCGTCCTGATGAACGCGATCCTCGGGCTGCAGAAATATGACGGTGGCGAGATTCTGTTCGATGGCAAGCACATCGACAAACTCAACTCGGCCGAACGCCATCGGCTCGAGAGCCGCTGGGGCGTGCTGTTCCAGAATGGCGCCTTGTTCACCTCGCTCACCGTGCTGGAAAACGTCATGGCGCCGCTGCGCGAGCATGTCGATATGCCGCTCGCCCTGATGGAGGAGATCGCCGGTATGAAGCTGGGCCTGGCCGGGCTGGATCCGAGCGTTGCCGATCGCTTCCCATCAGAGCTGTCCGGTGGCATGCGCAAGCGTGTCGCCCTGGCGCGGGCACTGGCACTCGATCCGGATATCCTGTTTCTCGACGAACCGACGGCCGGGCTCGATCCGATCGGTGCCAACGCCTTCGATGCCCTGATCCTGGAGCTGTCGCGGGCGCTCGATCTGACCGTCTTGATGATTACCCATGATCTTGACAGCCTGTTCGCCATCTGTGACCGAATTGCCGTTCTTGCCGATAAACGTGTGGCAGCGGTTGCGCCGGTGGAGGCGTTGATGCGAAACCCACATCCGTGGATTCAGGAATATTTCCACGGTCCGCGTGGACGCACCGCGGCGGGCGGCAAGGGGAGCTAGACAATGGAAACCAAGGCACATCACGTACTGGTCGGCTTGTTTGCCCTCGTCCTGGTTGTGGCCGGTGGTATCTTCACCGTCTGGCAGAGCAAGGTCGCGCTCGACGCTGATTACGCCTTTTACGACATCGTGTTCGAAGGCCCTGTGCGGGGGCTACGCGAACAGGCAGAGGTTCGTTTTAACGGGATCCAGGTCGGCGAGGTCACCGAGCTGGGGCTCGACGGGCAAAGCCGGGTTATCGCCCGCGTGAAAGTGCTCGCGCAGACGCCGGTCCGCGTGGACTCCTTTGCCCAGCTCGAACCGCAGGGGCTGACCGGCCTGTCCTACATCCTGATTTCCGGCGGATCTCCCGAGGCGCAGCGTCTGCTGAGCCCGGCCAGCCGGCAACCTCCGCGCATCTTCGCGCGCCGTGCTCAACTCGAGGGACTTGTTGAAGGCTCCGAGGACGTGCTCGACGCGGCACAGCTGGCGCTCTTCCGCCTGTCGGAATTGCTCAATGACCAGAATGTCGAGGAGTTCTCCGCGACCCTGGCCAATCTTCGCTCCCTGACCGAGCAGCTCAACGAGCAGGACGCTCTGATCGGCGATATGCGTTCGGCCATCCAGCGCATCGATACGGCCGCTGCGGACATCTCCACGGCCGCGATCTCGCTGCAGGAGTTTGGCGTCACGGCGCAGGCCTTCCTGCTCGATGACATGGTCCCTGCCGTCAATGAGACCACGGCTGCCGCAATCGCGGTGAACCAGGCTGCGACTGATACCGATCTGCTGATCACCTCGATCACGCCATCGCTGCAAGCCTTCGCGGTCGACGGGCTCGACGATCTTACGCTGGCGGCGAGCGAATTGCGCCGCCTGGTGGAGTCGCTAGAGCGCAGCGCCAGTGATTTTGAAAACAATCCCGGTGCCTTCGTCGCCGGGTCGCCGCGTCAGACCGTGGAGGTGCCGCAATGAAGCGTGACTGGATAATCCGCCCGGCCCTGGTCGCCTTCGCGACCTTGTCGCTTTCGGCCTGTGTCTCACTCCTGCCCGAAAGCACACCCTCGGCGGTCTATCGCCTGTCATCGCCCGATCCGCGCGCCTGGACAGGCGATCAGTGGACCGTGATCGAGGTCGTTTCGCCGCAAGCCCCGGGCGGGCTGGCCGGTGACGAGATCGCCCTGCAAATGGAAGATCACCATATCGCCTATATGGCGGGCGCGCGCTGGATCGCGCCGGCTCCACGCCTGCTGCAAACCTTGATCGTCGACACCTTCAACGCCAGCGATGCACGCCTGGCTCCGGCACTGCCCGATGACGGGGTGCGGGCTGATTACGAGCTCCGTCTGGATTTGCGTGAGTTCGAGGCCGTCTATGACAATGGCGACGGCAACGCGCCGATGGTGCGCGTGCGGATCAATGCACGCCTTGTCGCGTCCAATGGCCGGCATTTCGTGGCATCGAGTGATTTCGTCGGGGAGGTTCGCGCCAGCGCAAACCGGATCGGAGCCATCGTCGCAGCCTTCGACCAGGCCTCGACGCAGGTCAGCCGCGATCTTGCTGCATGGACGGCTGCCGAAACCACAGCCCCCTGATCGGGGCCGCGGTCGGATCAGCTCTCGTCAGTATCGCGCTTGGACGGCCGTTTCGGTGTGGCCGTGTTGGCCGCTTTCGACGGCGTTGCCTCATCGTCAGGCATGCTCGAGAGCAGATCCTTCCAGCGCCAGCCCGGCTCGCTGCTTGAACGTCCGCCGCGCTCTGGAAAGCTGACACTATTGGATTCAGCGCGGCCCGGCTCTGCCCGATTGAGTTCAGCGCGTGGGGCCGGCCGGCGTGGCTCGCCGCCAGTGAGCGGCTGGTGCATATCGTCCTCGGCATCCGGCTTGGCAGGCTCTTCGGCCTGGGGGCGCCGTCTGCGGGCAGAGAGCGGATCGGGCAATTCATTGCTGCCGAGATCCGGCGCGCGCCGGCCACCAGCCACAGACCCCATCCGCAGCATGAAATCGCTGAGCAATTCGTAATTCTGCCGGATGCGGGCCTGGAATGCAGCATCGATCTCCTGCGATTCCTCGGCGGCGACCATGGCGGCGGCATTGAGCCCCTCCAGACCGCGGCGTAAGGCATCGGCAGCCTCCTGCGCGCGTTCGCGGGCCATGACCGGCATTTCCGCCAGCCGGTTGGTCATGCTGTCGATCTGGCGCTCGACATTCTCGCTCTCCGTGCGCGCCGAGACGATGACGGCTTCGAGACGACGGCGAACGGATTCGGCGGCCTCATCGGCAACCTGCGAGGCTCTCGCCGTCAGCTTGTCGGCCTCCGCAAGGCGCTGCTGGAAGGCCTCATCGGACCGTTTGGCGACGTCGAATGAGATTTCATTTGTGCGCTCGACCTTGCGGGTGACTGCATCAGCTTGCGATTCCATGGCCTCAATGGCGGCCTCGGAGATCGATTTGGCTTCCTGGGCGGCAGCGACCAGGCGCGCCAGGGCCGTCTCGTGCTGTTCGGCGGCGTGCTCGGATTCGGCCCGAACCCGGCCGGCCAGGCTATGCGCCCGGTCAAGGGCATCATCGACGGCCTTCTTGAAGGCTGCGGCACCATTGGTCGATGCGGAGGTGAGGGCGTCGGCACCATCACGGGCCGTGGACGCCATGACTTCGAGCTCGGCGCGGTGGAAATCGAGCGCTGCCGCTATCTTTTCCTGCTCCTTGCGCAAGGCTTCTCCGGCCTCGCTGAGCCGGCCGCGATGTTTGACATAGGCGGCATCGAGATCCTCGGTGCGCTCTTTCAACGTGTCGGACAATTCATGGAGCTGGGCGGTGCGCTCAGACAGTTTGGTCGCGGCGATATTGCTGCGTTCGGTGACCGAATCGCCGGCGTCCTGCAGGCTCTCGACGCTGGCGAGGATGCGGCGGCCACTATCGCTGGCCTGGTTCGCAGCCAGCTCGGCAGCGGCGGCCACCATTTTCGACTGGTCGGAAATCGCGGCTGCAATCAGCGCGGCCTTGTCATCGAGCGATTCCGAGACCTCACCGAGACGCAGCCTTTCCTTGCGCAAGCCCTTGAGCAGATCCTCGGTGCGATCACGCGCATCGGTCGCGGATTGCTCGAGGGATTCGGCATGGTGGCTGATCACCTCTTCCATGGCGGCGAGGCGGGCGAGGGCGCTTTCGAGCGCTGCATTGATGCGTTCCACTTCGCCGGAAACCGCTTGCGACAGGGTCTGGATTTCACCTTGCGCGTATTGCGCCGGTTCACTCAGACGGCGGATCGCAAGTTCGACCCGGCGCGTATTGTGAGCATTGCGGACCACTTCGCGGGCCATCAGCCCGCTCATGATGAAGAGGAGGGCTGGTGCAATTGCGAAGACGGCGAGGCCCGTCAGCTGACCGAAGCCGTACTGGCCGAGGCGTTCCAGGGACTGCACGCCAAGCGCGCCCCAGATAAAGGCGGCTGCTCCGCCGACCCAAAGCAGCGCAAAACTGTTCGCAAGCCATATCAGCCAAGCCCCGCCCGGCCGGGAGCCGGCCTGTCCACGCTCGCGCTGGGGGGCGGCTTCACCGTCTCGCGAGATTTCTGCGGCCTGGGCAGCGGCGACCGCGCCCTTGCTGCCTGGATCGCTCAGATCCATCTCGGCGATCTGGTTTGAACTGTCTTGTATTCTATCGGTCATGGCTTGCTCGATCGGGTCGTGAAACCTGCGCGGCCCCGGAGATTGAATGCGGGATGGGACGCTGAGGCCTGTTATCATGCCAGACCTTAGCCGCAGATGCCCCCCGCAGACACAGATAATCTATGCAGAATGGATATTTGCTTGCGTCACTTCGATCAAGTGATGCCGTTGCTAGCCGTTATAGCTGTCCGCGTGAGCGAGGAGGCTGGGCTTTTGACCATATATGACAAGGTCGGTACCCATATTGCAGCGGCCCGTGGCGAATCGGGCCGATCGCAGGGAATCGCTGCCCTCATTCGGTATCCAGACGACGGCCTGTCGAAATTCGGTTGGCTCGGGAGTGGCGCAGGACTGGGCCGGCTGATAGCCGATGCCCATGACGGATAGGGCCAGAACGGCAAACCATTCGATAATGGAGGCCAAAAAATGGACCATGACGATACCGTACCCCAATAGCGCGTCCGCATGTGCCATTGCTTTATGTGATTTATTGAGTCTCGATACAATTCACGTTTTCCAGCCCCAGCGTGAAACTTTTGTAAGATTGGGGCGAGACTTGGGCATAATCACCCCATGCGGGAGCGAGCATGACGCAGGATACGCTTTTTGGCCGGCAAGTGGGCCTCGACGTGCTGCGCGGCTTCGCGATATTGGCCATGCTGGCGGTCAATATCCAGCTCTACGCTTCGGTCTGGATCGTGGCCGATATACCCAAGCTGCAGCCTGGCTTCGCGAATTGGGGCAATCAGGCGGTCTGGCTGCTGAACCAGACCCTCTTCTCGCAGTCCGGTCTCACCCTGTTCGCAGTCCTGTTTGGTGCAGCGTTGAGCCTCGGCAGCACCCGGCCACACGGTCGGCCCGCCGGGCATTGGCGGCGATTGACCGGGATATTGGTCATCGGCCTGCTGCACGCCTACCTGTTCTGGTATGGCGATGTACTGGTGACCCTTGCCCTGGTCGCGATGATTGTTGCGGCGGCGCATGGGATGACGGTGCGCGGGCAGGTCTCGCTCGGTCTCGGACTCATCGCTTTCACCGGGCTTATGCTCCTGGCCGGCAGCGCCATGGGCGGGCTGATCGGCAATCTTACGGATGCGGCCTCGGCCATGGGATTCAATCCGGATTCGATGGGCGAGATTGAGGGCCTGTATCGCGAGGGCTTCATCGCGCGGCTCAGCTATAATATGAGCCTCGCGGTTCAATCCGAACTCATGCAGATGGTCTTCATGAGTGGACGCCTCGCGGGCTGCATGCTGTTGGGGATGGCCGCCGTGCGGACCGGGTTTCTGACCCTGGAATGGCCTGCGCGCCGCTATGGCGTGATCGCCGCCACCGGCATTATCGCCGGTCTCCTGCTGTGTGGCACTGGTGCATGGCACGCACTGGCAACGGATTTCACACCGGCCGCCGTCCTGCAGAACCGCGTGATGCAGTATTTCGGCAGCCTCGCCCTGGCGCTCGGCTATGGCTCGGCTCTTCTGCTGCTGTGCAAACTCGACCTGGCGCGCATGGTTCAGGACGTTCTTGCCGCTGTCGGACGCATGGCGCTGAGCAATTACCTCGCCCAGACACTTGTGATGACCCTGCTCTTTGTCGGCTTCCCGGGACTGGGCCAGTTTGGGCAGGTCGACCAGATGGGGCAGGCCTTGCTGGTGCTGACCTTGTGGGTTGCGCAGGCGTTTGCGTCGGTCTTCTGGCTTCAGCGCTATCGCCATGGGCCCGTGGAATGGCTGCTGCGCGCGGTGTCCGACGGGCACACGCCAAGCTGGCGGCTCTGAGCGACTACTCTGCGTCTGGCTGGTTCTCCGGCGCCGCACGCTGGAATTCGGGCAAGGTGCGCGCTGCCGTATCGGCAGCGAGGAGTGCGGGGAAGGCGTTGAGATCGACATCCCAGCGCCGGGCATTCGCCATTTGCGGGATGAGATAGACATCCGCCATGCCCGGCGCCGCGCCATGCAGGAAAGGCCCGTCGCGTTCGACTGAAGAGACAAGGGTTTCCAGCGAGGCGAGCCCGGATTGTGTCCAGCGATGAGCCCAGGCCTTCATGCCCTCGGGACCCTGGCCGAGATCATTGCTGATCGCCTTGAGAATGCGCAGGTTCTGGACCGGGTGGATGTCGCAGCCGATAATCGCGGCCCAGCCACGATAGCGGCAGCGCGCCGCCGGATCTGCCGGGAGCAGGGCAGGCTCGGGCCAGGTCTCCTCAATCCACTCAAGGATTGCCGGTGACTGGAGCAGGGCCGTCTCGCCATACTTCAGGACGGGCACCAGGGCTTGCGGCTGGATCTCGCGCCAGGCCTCGCCCAATTGCTCACCCGTCTTCAGATTGACGGCAACCTGGTCATACTCAACCCCTTTGAGGTTCAGTGCGATCCGCAGGCGATAGGCGGCACTTGAGCGCCAATATCCGTAGAGAATTGGTTTCATGTCTCGCTCCGTGTGCGTTGCGCGGCTCAGGCCACGGTGAATTCAAGCGTTGGCAGTCCGGCAATCTCGGCTGTGACGCGATCATCGCGCTGCAGCGGACCGACGCCGGCCGGTGTTCCGGTAAACACCAGATCGCCCGGCTTCAGCGTGAAATAGCGAGCCAGCTCCGAGAGGACGCGGCGCGGTGGCAGGATCATCTCGGACAGATCGCCCGACTGGCGGCGGACGCCATTGACCTTGAGTGAAATGGCACCGCGTTCCGGCACCGGGCCAAATCGCAGCACGCCAACCGGTGCCGAATTGTCGAACGCCTTGCCGATCTCCCATGGCGCACCCTTGGCCTTCATCGCGGCCTGGAGATCGCGCCGGGTGAGGTCAACACCGACCGCAGCGCCCATAATGGCTCCGCCATCTCCCAGCGCCAGCACCAGCTCGACCTCGTGATGCAGGTCCTGCGTGGCACCCGGATAGGGGATGCGCGCCGCGGACGAGATCGCGTCGGCGGGCTTCATGAAGAAGATAGCATCGGCCGGCGCGCCCATCTCCCTGGCGTGGTCGGCGTAATTGCGGCCGATACAGAATATCCGGCGAACCGGAAAGCGGCGCTCATCGCCCTCAATCGGGAGACTGGGCAAGGCGGGGGTGGGGAGGATGTCTGTCATGCAAACCGGATAGCGCGATTATCCCGGTCTGGTCGAGCCCAGATTTGGGTTGCGACTGCGTGCGCTTTGCGGCACGAAACCGGTCATGCCCGATCCGCAAGCCGATACCGCCCGCCGGGCAGACCAGAGCCCGACCCGGCCTCTCCGGCTGGGAGCGTATCTGCCCTACCGGCTGGCGATTGCCTCCAACCAGGTCAGTTCAATGGTCGCGCGCGCCTATCAGCAGAGATTTGGCGTGACGATCTGGGAGTGGCGCGTGATCGCCATTCTGGGGGAGGGCCGCCCGGTCACGGCGCAGGCCTTGTGCGAGTCCACGGCCATGGACAAGGTCTCGGTCAGCCGCGCCGCGCGTGCGCTGACAGACCGTGGATTGATCCGCCGGCTGAGCAATGTCGCTGATCGCCGCTCGCATCTGCTGGAACTGACTGATGCCGGCCGTCAGGTCTATGACGAAATCGCGCCGGTGGCGCTGGCGGCGGAAAGCGAACTCTTAAGCGGCATGAGCGCGGAGGAGATCGATCTCTTGTCCTCGGTGTTGGACAGGCTGCGGGACCGGGCGCGGGCCATGGGCAGCCGCTAGCCCGGTGTCTCTGCGCGTTGGGGGCGTCTGACCCTGTCCGACAATTGCCGGATGATGCGCCCCGAGGCCCACATTGCCAGCATCGTCGATGCTGTGAACAGATAGAGGCCCGGCAATGTCTTCGCCGACAAGACCAGATTGCCGCGCACGCTGAAAACGATCAGCGCCAGTACCAGCACGTCCGCCATCGACCACTTTCCGAGCATTTCAAGCCAATGGAGGTGCCGGAGGCCGGCGCTGCTGCGCTGAAATTGCAACCGCCACATCCATGCCAGCTTGATGACCGGGAAGGCCATTGAAAAGCCGAGCACGATGGCGGCCAGCAGGAGCTCGCCTCCGCTCAGCAATGCCCAGCCGAAGGACAGGATCGAGTGCTCGCCACTCCAGAAGCCGAACTGCGTTGTGCGCAATGCCGGCAGCAACAGGCCAAGTGGAAGCAGGAAAGTCGACAGGATCAGCAAGGCCGTCGTGGTCTGCCCGCCGCGCTCATCGGCCAGCGAATGTGACCGTGTCTGATCGTCTCGTCTCCCCATGACCGCCATGCTGGAACCGAAAGCGGGCGAAACGGCGGCAAGGCAGGCTATGGATTGCCCAAACCGGTCGCGGAGCCGCTCCGGGCGGGCCGGCGAGCGGCCGCGATCTACGTGGAGCTGAGATTGTCATAAAATATACATCGGCGATAATCGAGCGCCTATACTTGTGCCCACAGTGGCTGTGGCGTGGATCGGTAATACCGTATGACCTGATATAAGTACACGGTTAATCTCTGAAATCTAATCGCAATCTCGACACGGCCCACTCCCCGACTGTCATTGCGGAAGGACAGAGATTTCCAATGAAGAAAATACTACTGACATTCCTCGCCGGCGCGCTCCTGAGCGGACCCGCCATGGCGGAGACAACACAGCGTGACCTCGAAGTTATCGGGCGCGCGCTCGGTTTCGTTGAAGGTGCCAGTGGCGCGAGCCGCGTCGTTGCCATCGTCTATGACGCTGGAAGCCAGGCTGAAGCCCAGGCCTTGGCAACCTCCATGGGCAGTGGCCTTGAGGCCGGTCGCGTTACCCTTACGCCTCGCCTGGTCGCCGCATCCGACACGGCCAGCCTGGCTGGCGCCGACGCCGCAGTCCTGCTGGGCTCCGCCGCGGGCGATGCCGCCGTATTTGCGGCAACCAGTGCCAATGGCGTGATGAGCGTTTCCACAGACATGAGCTGCGTTCAGTCCGGGAAATGCGTGATGGGCGTGCAGAGCGCACCCGCCGTGCGGATCGTCGTCAATGGCGGCGCGGCCTCGGCCTCATCAATCTCCTTCGCAGCGGCCTTCGCAATGATGGTTGAAGAAATTTAAGCGGGCAAAGACCTGAACCGAGGAAAAATCATGAAAACGAATACACTTTTGACGACGATTTCCGCCATCGCGCTGTCCGCAGCGTTCAGCATGGCCGCGTCTGCACAACAGCTTGACTACACGTCCATGAGCGAAATGTTTGGCGAGCCGGTGACGGCGGGTGCCACCGGCGCTCCGCAACGTGCGTCTGACGTTCCTGCCACGATGATCATCATCACCCAGGACGAGATCGAACGCTTCCCGGAATACGACATTCCCGGCATCCTGCGCCACTTTGGCGGTGTCGACGTCACCCGCTATGCCTATGGCGATGGCCAGGTCTCTGTCCGTGGGGCCGCAACCGGCTACACGCCGCGCCTTCTGGTCCTGGTCAATGGCCGCGAAGTC
>TARA_R110000868_G_scaffold61524_3_pt1 | contig 36248 bp, 34 predicted proteins | sample TARA_R110000868 | Tara Oceans TARA_R110000868 (sample SAMEA4397489) | marine metagenome | biome: Polar Biome; feature: [SRF] surface water layer (ENVO:00010504); material: water (ENVO:00002006), including particulate matter (ENVO:01000060) such as... | depth 5 m | reverse complement strand
GTTTAGGAGACTCCCCATGAAAAGAAGCTGGTGGACCCGCTTTACCTTTTTGTTAGTTGTGACCTTAGTATCGGTCATGATGATTATGCCGACTTTTGTTAAATTCTCAGAAGACTCGAGCTATCCAGTTAAATCTAAAATCAATCTAGGCCTTGACCTTCAAGGTGGCCTATACATGATCTTGGGTATCGACTTTAAGCGCGTTTATAAAGACGAAGTTACAAACTACGCTAGAAAAATTGAATTCGTTTTAAAAGATCAGGGGATCACTACTAAGATTGGTGAACTGAATAACGAAGATCCAGACGATCCTAATCATTCTATTATTTTGTCTAACACTGGTGAGATTGATAAAGCCAAAGATACCATTCGTGAGTATTTCCCTGGAATTCTAAGACTTACTGGTGAAAAGGGAACTGAGCTTTTCTACGGACTAACAAAAGTCACTCGCTCACAAATCGAAGAGCAATCAGTCAGTAAGTCGATCGAAGTTATCAGAAATCGTATTGATGAATTTGGCGTGACGGAGCCAGAAATCGTATCACAGGGCACTGATCGCATTGTTGTTCAGCTCCCAGGTGTGCGTGACATTGACCGCGCTAAAGAGCTCATTGGTAAGACAGCTAAACTAGAGTTTAAGCTTGTGAATGCTGAAGTGCCATTTGCGAACCTTACGGCGTGGCTTGAAAAAGCTAAAGCTGAAGGAATCGTTTTCAAAAAAGGCGATCGCTTTTCTGAGTATCTAGAAACGTTAAATACTTTTCTTAAAAAAGATCTACCTGAAGGTAGTATTCTAGCTTTCGAGAGAAAGATTAATCCACAAACGAATGAAGTCATTTCAGAGATTCCCTACGTGGTTGATGCTGCTGCTCGTATCACTGGTGATAATCTTCAAGACGCTCGCGTTCTTATTGATCAACAAAAAAATGAGCCTTATGTTTCACTAGAGTTTAAACCTCAAGGTGCTAAGCTTTTTGAAGATCTGACAGGGGATAATGTAGGCAGACAGCTCGCTATTATCCTTGATGGTAATGTGTACTCAGCTCCTACAATTCAAACCAGAATTGGCGGTGGTCGCGCCCAGATTACATTAGGCCAAGGTGGCTTTAATAAGATCATGCAAGAAGCTCGCGATTTAGCCCTTGTTCTTCGTGCAGGTGCTCTTCCGGTTCAGCTCGACTTCCTTGAGCAGCGTACAGTTGGTCCTTCACTTGGTGCAGACTCAATTGAACGCGCTGAAGTCGCAGGCCTTATTGGCTCAGCTATCGTCTTCTTGTTCATGTTTATCTATTACAGAATCTCAGGTGCTATCGCCGTAACGACATTGATCATTAACGTTCTTATCGTTCTTGCGTGCTTAGTTGGACTAGAAGCGACACTCACGCTTCCAGGCATCGCAGGTATCGCTCTTACCGTTGGTATGGCCGTGGATGGTAATATCATCATCTATGAGCGTATTCGAGAAGAGATGAAAAAGGGTGTGGGCTTTTATAAGTCTGTCGAAAATGGCTTCTCAACAGCATTTTGGACCATCGTAGATGCCAACGTTACAACAGCACTCGCCGGTCTATGCCTGCTAAATTTTGGTACAGGTCCTATTCGCGGTTTCGCCGTGACACTCTTGATCGGTATCGCTGTGACTGTTTACACTTCATACTTCGTTGGACGTATGTTGTTTGAACTTTATATGAATAAAACTGAAGGCAAAGACCTAAGTATTTAAGGATTACATATGTTTTTTGAAATTATTAAAAATCCAAAATTTAACTTCACTGGTTGTTTTAAAATCACATCCATTATTTCACTTTTATTAGTGGTTGGGTCAATTTGGTTGGCGGCTACGAAAATGCAATATGGTGTCGACTTTAGAGGTGGAGCTGAACTGCAAATCAAGTTTTCTGAAACTATGGGACTTGAAGGTGTTCGCGATGCACTTACTCAAAGTGGTTTTGGCAACGCTGTTGTTCAAAGCATTGGCGACGCTGAAGAAAATGAATACCTAGTTAAAGTTTCAGGAGATGAATCAAATTTAAATGCCGTTACAGACGAAGTAACAGCAGCATTAACGGCTAAGTTTAGTGCCGATAAAATGGAAATCAGAAAGGTTGATATTGTAGGGCCAAAAGCTGGTGCTCAACTTAGACTTTCGGGTTTTCAGGCCATGTTCTGGGCCTTGATGGCGATTATGATCTACGTCGCTCTTCGCTTCGAATTTAAATATGCTCCAGGTGCTATCGTCGCTACTTTTCACGACGTCTCTATCGTTTTAGGGATCTATGCTTTTACTGGGACAGAGTTCACACTTCAAACTGTCGCTGCCGTTTTGGCCGTGATTGGTTATTCTGTGAATGATACGGTTGTTATCTATGACCGCGTTCGTGAACACGAGAATATGGATGCTCGAACTCTTCCACAAGTGATCAACGAAGCGCTTAATGAAACTCTTTCAAGAACGCTTCTTACTTCAGCTACAACATTATTTGTTGCTCTTACAATGTTCTATGCTGGTGGCCCTGCCGTTCATGACTTCTTCTTGGCCATGACTGTTGGTGTCGTTGTGGGAAGTTATTCATCATTATTCGTTGCCGCGCCAGTTGCGCTTTTCTTTGATCGTATGGGGTCGAAGTCTAAGTCAGCAAGCTCAACGCGTGCCCAAGCTTAGTTTTTTCCTTTTATTTTCCTTAGTTCTATTAGCAAGTGCTCCCTGTGGGGCACTTGCCAATCAAAATGATACAGAAGCCTTAATGGAGCAAATGCATCGCGACCGCGAAGCTCTGCTTGAAGCTACCGAAAAAGCTCATCAGCAATTAACCAATCCCACTCAAGATCAGAAAAACAAAAGCGATGCCGCAGTCAAAGATATGTTCAATATCGATGAGATGCTTGCTCCTTATAGAGAGAGACCCGCCTCGGAAACAAAAGAGCATCTTCGCGCCAAGCTTAAAGGCAAACCGGTTATTGATAATCCGACGATGATTAATTTCTTGGATGCCCTGATTCGAGACGAAAGGGCGCTTAAAGATGTTTCAGGTATTATTTCTGACAAAAAGAAACTTGCAGCCTTTGTCGTAATCAATCTCTTAGTTTTCTTAATAGGTATGATGTTTAAAAAGCTTCATAAGGCCAAGAACGAGAGGGCCAGCTTTGGCATGAGAACATTTAGGTTCTTTTGGCGCTTTTCAATTATGACGAGTATTCGAATTGGTGTTTTGATTTATTTCTTTGGCGCCAATCTTTCGAGGACCTGGTCGATTTTCACCACACATTTCTTTTAATTAAGCGCTGGAATACAACCAAGTCTTTTGTCTGATGGCGTGATGCTGGTTGGGATTTGAAGACTATTCGTACCGCCATTGGCAAAATCAGCGGCCCCTCTGACAGTGAAGATTCTTTGATAGTCTTTTTTAGTATAAGGATCTTGAGTGTCCGGTGGCCAGTAGAAGTGAATAGTCTTTTGTCCCGCTGTGACATCATTAGGAATTAAAATTTGATTGTTTTCCATATAAAACCAAATTTGCTTGAGAAGATTTTCTCTAATGAATAGGAAAGCGTCGGGAGTTTGTACTGAGGTTCCATCTCCAAGCTCCAGAAGTTCTGGCTGCTTAATAGCGGCGAAAATACCTTCTGTATCAACACCAACGACATCTTTAAGGATCTTAAAGACAGGATCGTTACCGTTGTAATCAACTTGCTTAGGGCAAAAGCCACGTCCCGTATTTGGGTTAATCCAAGGCACCATAAAGAAGCCACCTGAGCTTTGTGCAGTGTTTGGACGAGTCAGTACAGGTAGTGGGTTAAACACTTTTAGATTTGGATTACTAACGTTGTATTCCGTTTGTAGACGATCAATAATCGTTTGATTGATATCAGCGTTATTATCTGTTGGATTCACATCGGCCAAACGTGTGTCGGCAAAATCCCAAAGACTGTAGTGTTGTGGGATGAGTTCTAATCTTGGGAAAAGAGGCGAATCGTTAGTTCCATACAGTTGAAGATCATGACAATAGATATTGACTGTGCTGCTTCCGCTGTTTGGGTTCACGATCGGCAGTGGCTCTTGATTTGATGGGAAGTAGAAATACATCTTTACCATAGCATCGTAAGTTACATTCGCGCCTACGGTTCCCGCCCACTGTACACAAGTGTACTGAGAGATAGGCATAATCTTGAGTGGCCCGACTGGCCCTGGATTATTATTTGGTGCAGGAATTCGGTACAACTGAAACTCATCAGAAGAGGCGAGTGAGCCCGATTGAACTTCTACAATTTGTGCTACGTATGGAGTTTCAACTTGAAGGCTTCCAAGGTTGGCGCTGAATGTATTGGCCCCACTTGGAATACTAATATCGAGATCAATTGTATTATTGCTGGCATCAAAAACTCTAAGTGCACAGCGAGGCGCAGGACCTTCAGTTCCTGTGATGGCCTGGTTACACCATCTCTCCAATGAGCCAAGTTCTTCATTAAGAAGAATATCTGGGCCAAGAGTTACGCTGCCAAAAAGAATTGGTTGAGCATTGGTGTTTGGCTTGCCAGCACAAAAGGAAGCACAATTATTTAAAATATCCGGCACGCCGTTATTACAGGCGCAGTAATCATTCTTAACAAAGACTTGGCGATTGGGTCTGGTGATTCCACTGCCTGGAGCGCAAATTTTATTTTGTACTTCAAAGTTTGCCAGAATAAAGTCGATGGCCTCAACAGCTTCAGTGTTGGCCGGATTGACATCAATCTTTTGTTGCAGATAATCGGCCTTCAGTTCGGCACGCTCGTCAGTGTCGGCAACGTGTGTATTACTTGGACAAGCTTGGGTGCGACAAATCGTTGTTTCCGGTTCGAAGAAATCACTACAAAGAGCGGCAGAGTCATCAGTTGTTCCACCAAGAGAGAAGTCTTTAATGAGTGGTCGACCTTTTCTTCCAGCATCGCCAACACACGCAGAAATAGCCACCAAAATTGGCAGTAGCATGATGAGTTGTTTAGCTTTAGCGAAAGTCATGAAGTCTTTTTCTCCGTTCTTTCTTCTTTTTCGGGTGATTTAGCCACTTCCTTGAGCCTTATTAGTATTTTAGACGGTTATTGTTGCTTCAAGAGGAGAAGAGGGTGAATTAACGTCATTTCAATAAGTTATACGAAATCGCTGTTAAGGGCTTAGAATGGCAAGTGCCACGAACTTTGGGCTCAAGTAATCTCAGGCATTTACCGAGAAGCCCTTTGTAAGCATAAAGACGATTAAGGAGTTCTTATGACGAAGGCAGATTTGATAGCGGCCATCGAGAAACAGGCCAATCTGACTCACAAACAAGCTGAGACGGTCATCAATATTACTTTTGATGCCATGATTAAAGCGCTCTACGGTGATGAGAGAATTGAGATTCGTGGCTTTGGATCTTTTGCTAACCGCAATTATAAAGCTTACGAAGGTCGCAATCCTAAGACTGGCAAAGTGGTTAAAGTGCCACCTAAGAAAGTCCCATTTTTTAAAGTTGGTAAAGAGCTTAAAGAAATGGTGGATGCTGGAAAAGATAAATACGTAATCCGCGAAGCCTAATCCTCGCGATATTAACGGGTCGTGGATTTATAAACCTCCAGTGTGGAGTATCCTCACTGGGGGTTTCTTCGTTTTGCGTCAAGAGATTAGCTCTTGCCGCATACCATAAGCCGTTGACTTTCCAAGCATTCCTCGTATTATTGGAAGTCCTAGTTTGACCGTATTGGAGACGTGCCAGAGTGGCCCAATGGAACGGTTTGCAAAACCGTAAAGCCGGCGGTTCAAATCCGCCCGTCTCCTCCAAAAATAGAAAACCCAAGCCTCGCGCTTGGGTTTTTTATTTTCTAGAGAGCCGGTTGAATTTGAATCTCATACGCGGTGGTTCACTTGGCCCAAAAAATCCTCCAGTGGAGGATTTTTATAGCGCTTTGGAGATGAAAAAAGATGAATAGCGATTAGGGAGTTGGGCCAAGTCGCCCGTCTCCAGATTTTTCTTGGGTGGACTGGATGTGTGAGTTAAATGTACTTCTACTTAAAAGAATTGAGATTCTAGAGCCTGGGCCAGTATTGTCTAATATTTTAAAGAGATCTGAACGTACTTTTTCTGCATTTAATCTCTATGATGAAATAAGTTGATACTTAAATCTAAATTCATCCGCTTCAAAAAACGAGTCCCATTTTTCAACAGACTTGTGAAATATAGGACATCGATCATGGCCAGCAGATAGGACTTCCTTTGGTGGCTCTGTGGTAACGATTGCAAAAGAATAAATTGGGATTTCTAGTTCTGGGCTTTCCCATTTATCCCATAAGGCACTGGCCCAGATGATATCGAATCTCTCATCTTTAAATTCAACTTGAACTGACTTTTGATCTCTCTCAACAAATTCATAAAATGCTTTAACAGGAACGAATGCATGATTGCTTTGATAGATATTCTTCCATGCTTGCCTAGTCGTTAGGGAATCAAGTCGAGCATTGTAGGTTGGCAGGATTTTCTTTCGTCCCGTTTTTCTGTCCGTAGATTTGTAATCAACTTCTTCACTAAAGCTTGGTGTTAAGCGGTAGCGCATGGCCGTTATTAGTGGGCCTCTGCTCGTTTGAACCACAATGGGTGAGAATGTGCTGGGATATATTCTGTCGTCGCCATCGGGCAGCTTAAAAGCTTTGGGGTTGCTCTTGGCTAGTTTTGTGACCTTCTCTAAATAACCGTTATCAATTGGATAGCCAGTTAGTTTGGATAATACATTGAAATTACGTTCTATTTTCACGGAAAAGCACATTATAATTTACCTACTTACGCAAAACTTACGCTTTTGTTATAGTCTAAATCATGAAGCTCAAAACAGACAATAACATAATTCTAATTCCTAACGTCGAATGCGGCCTTTTTGGTATTCAGGATGACTTCTACGAAGAGTATCTATCGCTTGATGAGCATTTTATTAAGGACAAGAAATCGACGTTCTTCTTTCGGGCTTCAGGCAATTCTATGCAGCCTTTGATTTTGGAAAAGGACGTTTTAGTTGTTGATCGCTCAAGGCAACCAAAGTCAGGTCAAGTTTGCGTTGTTTCACTAGACGGGCAGTTGATCTGTAAACGTTTTATGAAAATACCAAATGGAGTTCTCTTGAAATCTGATAACCAAGTTTATAAGCCTATTATCGTAACGGCCGAAATGGAAATGAGCGTCTGGGGCGTTGTCGTGGCTATTGCACGGGACATGAGAGAGCAATGATTGCTTTAGTCGACTGTAATTCATTCTATTGTTCTTGCGAGCGATTGTTTCGACCTGATCTTTCACAAACGCCGATAGTTGTCTTATCAAATAACGACGGCTGCGCCGTGAGCCGGACAGATGAAGCAAAAGCCCTTGGCATAAAGATGGGACAGCCGTTTTTTGAGTTTAAGCATTTATGTAAGTCAAAAGGTTTAGTCGTTTTTTCTTCTAATTTTGCACTCTATACAAATTTATCAGACAGAGTGATGGGAACGCTTAAAGATATTGCCCCTGCGGTTGAAGTCTATTCCGTTGATGAAGCATTTTTAGACTTATCAGGTATTGAGCTTAATAAGCTTGATACTTTTGGAAGAATGGCAAGTCAGACAATTATGCAAAATGTCGGCATTCCTGTCGGGGTAGGGATTGGAAAAACTAAAGTCTTAGCTAAAGTGGCCAACCGACTGGCAAAGAAAATTAAAGTTAGAACGGGTGGAGTCGTTGCGCTTATTGATGAAAAGACAACGAACTGGGCCTTAAAAGAATGTCCGATTGAAGACGTATGGGGAATAGGGCGTGCGAATACACAAAAGATGAAAATGCTCGGAATCCATACTGCCTATGATCTCGCAAATTATCCAAACGATAAGTTAATTCTAAAAATTTTCACTAAGGTTGGCCTAATGATTAAGCATGAGCTGCAAGGGATAGTTTGTCATTCCTTTGGGGTGCCAGCAGAAAAGAAGAAAGAGATCATGTGCTCTAGAACCTTCTCTGGTGTGATCTACGACGCTAAAGGATTAAGGGAAGCCATCGCAAGCTATGTAAGTTTAGCTGCTGAAAAAATGCGTTTTCAAGGATCGTGTTGTTCAAGAATAGAAATTTTCTTTTATACCAATCCTCATAATAATTCACCTAGAGATAGTGTCTTTGACTATTACAAATTGCTTATTCCAACTCTTGATACTCTATACTTGATCGAAGTCGCTTTGAAGCTAGTAGATAGAAATTTTAAAAATGGATATGGCTACAAAAAGGCCGGAGTGAAGCTGAGCAATTTCTCTGATGAAAGCTCTGTACAACTCGGACTATTTGAGTCAAGTGAAATGAGAGAAGATAGGCAGAATCTTATGAAGGCTATGGATAGAATCAACTTTAAAGAGGGTGATGGAGCTATAAAATCCCTTGCTTGTGGAGTTGATGATAAGGCTTGGGATATGAATCGAAATCATAAGTCGGGGAGACTTGTGACTTCTTGGTATGATTTACCAGAGTGTTTTTAATTATTCATAAGGATGTCAGAGACAATAAATAAGCCGTGTTAGTTTTTTTTAATCCAATCTTGATTAAAAAACTTATATAGGAAACGTTATGATTAAAAGCTTCATTAATCATTTGAATTCTTTATACTAGTTTAGATGAGCACAGAAAAATTAACTTCACCATTTGGCCCACGGCTCATTCTCGTTATTGTCATAACTTTTATCTCATCCCTCGCCGTAGGTATTCTGACGTTTGATTTAATCGATAATAATAAAACGGTAATCGATAAACTGATCAAAATTAATGAGTCAAAAAATAAAGTCATTTATTACGACGAATCTCTTACATTGTCGGCCTTAATGTATGCTTATACAGCGGATGAAATGTGGCGAACGCGATATGATGAGCATGCCGTACAATTAGATCGAGAACTAGGTTTTCTGATCGATCATGCACCTTCAATTCAATCAAGTCTCAATGTAAAGAAAACAAGACAAGCGAATGAAGTCTTAAAATCATTAGAGACAAAAGCTCTTTTGCTAACAGATGAAGGTGATAAGCTTCAGGCACAGGAAATTCTCAAATCTGAAAGCTATAGCCTTTATAAAGGGACATATCATCACCGGGTTAAGGAGTTTGGTGTTTCTATTGAGAGTGAAATAAAAGATGCTGGAGCGAATATTAATAAGTTAAATAAAATACTCATATTTGCAATTTTTCTTTTTATTGTTTTAGCTCTTAGTTCATGGATTTATCTTTTTATCAGGTTAAATAAATCTGCCCTCCAAATTCAACAGACAGCGCAAGCTAAAGCTGACTTTCTGGCCGTTATGAGTCACGAAATTCGAACACCTATGAATGGTGTGCTTGGAATGCTAAGCCTTTTAAATGAGTCAAAGCTCAGTCATATTCAAAAAGAGATGCTTTCGGCCATAAAATCTTGCGGCGACTCTCTCATGATGATTCTTAATGATGTTCAAGATTTCTCTAAGCTTGATGCGGGAGAATTTGAACTTAGAGAAAATAATTTTTCAATTCATAAACTTCTTAATGAAACGGCATATTTATCTTCTTATAAACTTTCGCGAAAGGGTGTTGATTTAAAGGTTCAAATTGCAGATTGTGTGCCTGAGTATTTTTTTGGTGATGAGAATCGGATGCGGCAAATTATAGGTAATATTCTGACTAATGCCGCAAAGTTTACGAATGAAGGTGAAATCGTCGTAGAGATCAGCGTAGATAAACGGCAAGGTAGAGACTTCACAGCGATTCTTTCCATTAGAGATACTGGCATTGGCATTAGTGCCGAAGATCAGAAAAAGCTTTTTGAAGCTTTTTCACAGGTTGACTCATCAATGACTCGAAAATACGGGGGCTCTGGTCTTGGGCTTGCTATTATTCATAAATTGATTAAAGTGATGAAGGGTAAGATTGAACTAAGTAGTGCGCCTGGAGAAGGCACTGATATAACTGTTCAACTCCCATTTAAAGTTGGAGCCAAACCTTTTGATATTGAAGGTGATGTAGATAGTCCTGTCCATGATACTGATAATATTCCTAGGCATAAAATCTTATTGGCCGAAGATAATCTCATTAATCAAAAAATTACTACGATGATGCTGGAGAAGATTGGTTATCAATGCGATATTGTCGCAAATGGTATTGAGGCTATGGCCGCCCAAGATAATGGTAAATACTCTGTGATTTTGATGGATATGCAAATGCCAGAAATGGATGGCATCACAGCAGCAAGTAAAATCATTGAAAAATATGGCGAGGAAGCTCCACATATTGTCGCTCTTACAGCAAATGTTTTTAAAGAGGACCGTGAGCGTTGCCTACAAGCGGGTATGAAAGAGTTTATCGCCAAGCCGATCGATATTGAAACGCTCAAAGCTGTTTTGTATAAGCTTGCGGGAGCAAAGCTTCCTGATGAAGGTGATAACACCTATATTAATACAGATCTACTTAAGCGAAATTTTCTTGGAGATATGAAGCTATTTGCCGAAGTTGTGGAGATGTTTAGCGAAGAGTTACCAGATACACTTCATGCGTTATCAAGCTCTATGGAGTCTAGCGATTTTTACAAGCTCGAAAGAGCAGCCCACACTCTAAAAGGGCTAGCTCGAAACTTTGGCGCCATGAGTATTAGTGAGACAGCTTATACTTTAGAACGCTTAGCCAGAACACATAGTCTTGAAGGAGCTGATGACCTAGTCAAGAAGCTCACATACGAATGCAATATGCTCGACCTTGAGTTGGCAAAAAGTGATTTTTCCAAGATTTTAGTATGAATAAAATTCAAGGATACTTCCACTCATAGCTGATCGGTGTACAACAAACCATCAAATCATTGTTGGGATCTTGTCATGGCTAAATTATTTAAACTACTGACTATTTCGAGCTTGGCTCTTCTTAGTACGCCGGCGCTTGCTATGAGTGATGTAGAGCTTGGCCAGGCTATGAATCAAGACATTGCAAAGTATATGAGTGTGGTTAAAGCCCCTAAGCTACTCTTTCACTGGGTAGATGCTAGTGATGTCAATCCTAAAGGCGAGTACAATAAGCGCTACGAAGCAACAGCCCCTCACTATACTGACTATGTCATGAAGCAGGGGAGAAGGATTTATAATAACCGTCGCAGTGGCGATAGTGATATTGAAGGACCAGGCTTGTATATGGCCTCTGACCCACTTGTTTCTAGAAGTTATGGTGGTGAGAGGTCTTATGGTTTGATCGTTGGTGTTCTTCGTGTTGGGGCAAAAGTGCTCACAGGTAGCGGCCTCAACTTATCGATTGCATCAGACATTAAGGCCGAAATCCTTAAGCGTGGTTGCTCTGCCTATTCTTATGAATCAATCCTAGATACTTTTGATAAGACTTGCGCCAAAATAAAAAAATTACTCGTTGGTAAAGATGCCTCTTTTGCAAATGGACGTATTTATTCTTGGGGTTCGAATCAAGTTCCAGGATGTTCACAGCGTATTATTGATAGAGATATAAAGTTTCCGACGGGTATGTCTTCATATAGTGAGCCTGAAACATTTGTCGTCTATAACACAGGACTTTTTAGTCAGGTTTATGGTTTCACTCATCAAAGCCTTGGCGATGGAGACAAGCTCTCACAAGGAATATTGTCGTACTTGAAAGGACTTGAGTTAAGTAGTGGAAGAGAAGTTTTACCTGATCTTCAAATGGAAAACTCAGGTATTTCATCGATGTCACCCACTAAAGTTAAAACCTTTTCAAATAAGATGATTCTAGGTTGCGACGACTAAAGTTGTGAAGAAACTGTCATTTTTCGCGAATCTATAACATACTGTATAGATGAATTATCCACGATTTGTTAACTCACAGACCTACTATTCTATTGATAAGTCTAAGTCTGATATTGATCAGCTGGTAAATCTCACTGAGATATTAAAGAAGATTAATGTATTAACTACATCAAATTTTGACTCGTTTGATGAATTGATACAAAAATTTCTCTCTACCGGAGTTCGAATTTTTGGCCTTGAATTTGGGATTGTTTCAAAAATTGAGGGCGACGAATATACAGTCTGCAACGCCGTTTCTCCCGATAATATAATTAAAAAAGGTGATGTATTCACACTTGAAGGAACTTATTGTCGAGAAGTTTATAAATCAAAGCAAATTATTGGCTTTCCTCATGTTGGGCAACTTGAAGAACTTAAAGGTCATCCAGTTTATATCAATATGAAACTAGAGTCCTATCTCTCTGCTCCTATTTATTTTGAGGGTGAGATCTATGGGACACTTAATTTCTCATCAACAAGAGTTCGCGATCACGGTTTTTCTGAAGTTGAGCGCGATCTGATTGGTTTAATGGCCAATGCTATCGGTGCTTTCCTCGAAAATGAAGCTAAAGAGCAAAAACTTATTCAAGCTAATGATCGCATGAAGCAACTCGTAGGCATCGTTGCTCACGACCTTCGAAATCCATTGGGTAATATTATTAGCGTTTCAGATATTTTTAGTGAGCTTGAGGATGATGAAAAAAATGAAATGCTCTTAGCGGTTAAGTCTTCGGCCGAGTCTGCCTTGGAGATGGTTCATAGCATTCTCGAGATGGCCGCGATGGGAATGGGCAAGATTGAGCTCAAGCTTGTTTCATGCGACCTCTCTCAATTAGTTGAAACAGTTCATCTTCGCTATCAAGCTTTAGCGCAAAAGAAGAATCTAACCATTGATTTGGACATGGACAAAGAGTGCTCTTTAAACGGAGATATTAATCGTTTAACTCAAGTCATCGATAATCTGATATCTAATGCCATTAAATATTCGCTACCAGATAGTCGTATTAATCTAAGCTGTAAAAATAATGGGAAGATGGTTGATTTTAGACTCGAAAATAAAAAATCGGCCAGTAGTTCGAGTACGTCTTTTAATGTGGAAAGCTCTGTTGGAATTGGCCTAGAATTGGTGCGTGAGATTCTTCAATTACATCATAGCGAACTTGAGATTGAACAATCCGGCGATATGTATGTCGCTTTCTTTTCAATTAGAAAGTAAATAGCATTCCAAGCTTGATAAGGTTTGAGGCATAACTCACTTTTCTCTGTCCATTTTCCCAAGAGATGCTCTCTCTCGCTAATGATGCAAAAATCTGCTTGTTTTGTTCGTATGTCTTATTAGCACTTACTTCTACTATGGTGTCACCTTTGCTATCGAGTCTAAGACCAAAAGCCTTAACATTTCTCGTTCTGCTGCTGACTGAATAATCAAGACCGGCGCTAAAGGCATATTGGTCGTTGAGTTGATAGCTGACACGAGCGCCAGCAAAAAGATTTTTTTGCGTTATGTGACCAACTCGATCGAGCTCCAGGCCTTCAAAATTTAAGTTTCTGGCCGCATAGGTCAAGCTTATATCGAAGCTGAATTTATCAATTTGATAAACATCAAAAATTCCACCTAAGCTGTAGTCGAGTTTAGAAGAAGAAAAATTCTCTTTTTCTTCAATAATATCTTTGGATAGATTAAGAGCGACGGCCACGGCACTGGTAACTTTTTTTCCAATGCCTAGTTCAACTGATTGAACGTCACCTTCACTTTTATCATTACTGGTGTGAAGGTTTGTATTTTGGATAGCAATTTTAGCGTAAATAGGTCTAGCGTCTTTGTTAGTTTTGAGATTATAGGTATTGACCCTTTCAATGGCAGCGTTAGAAGTTTGAACTTGATCACTAAGCGTTGTATCGCTTTCATGTGAGTGCACTACTGGACTAAGTATCAGTGCTCCTAAAAATATAAACTTATACGTCATTTAAATACCCTTTATTACTGGGAATTTTAACATGACGCAATGCGATAGGGTGGTGTATTGTAAAGATTACAGGTTCGACTAGCCGGTCTTTTTTAAGACGATGGAGATCGAAGTCTTATCTGGCATAGGAGTGGTATTTTTTAAAAACATCCGATGAAGTGAAAGTAGATCACTATTAGTAATAATGCTGTATTCATCAATAAGCACCTTACTTGCATAAGTCATAATTTGTAACGGATTGGATTTTGCCAAAGTGACTTCTGTTAACTTCTTAATAACTCGCTTGATATTATTGTCCATCCAGCTTAAATGCTGACTCGCCAGTGTCTCGATTTCTGTCACTGACTTAGCATAAAACTCTTTTTCAATTTCTTTGTAGGCGAGTTGTTTAAGCGAATCCCAAGAGGTCGCCTCAAGTTCTTGATTAACAAGTGCTGAAATAATTTTTTCTCGCATCACTTCCGACATTTTTACCCTCGAAGTACCCGATCTAATCGGTTCACATGAAATAGGGCTTGAGTTATGAATGATGAAGAAATGTTCTCAACTGACTCGCTCTAGAATGTCTAGATTCGCCTTATCGGTATGTTGCAAACTCTCTTCGTTCACAAAAAGGCGATGAAGGACGAGGAGGTCAGAGTCAGCAATTTTCTCATACTCCGTCTCAAGCCATTTTATGGCGTAATCTTGCGTCTCCGTATAGTTAGCGTTAATCAGTACGGCTTGGGCCAAGTCACTTAAAGTACTTTTCATATTTAGCTGCATTTCTATGCCTAACTCTTCGATATAAGGTCTGAGCTGCTCTAAAGATAGGTTTGAGTAATATTTTACGAGATGGGCTTTTGCCAGCTCCTGTATCGCTTGCCAAGGGCTTGTTTCGATCTCCCTTTTGATGAGAGCGCTCTTGATATACTCAGTATTAGACGAATCCATCATTTCCCCTTCTTCTTGATTAGCATCTATTAAAATTATCGACCAATTTGGGCCGCCTCTGTTGATTCTAGACGCCAAAAAAGTGACAAATGAGTCCTATTTAGCCTGGCCGGAGTTAAATAACTTTAACTCTATATATTTTGATGATGCCCGATAAGAGACTTATGAAGAAATGGATATTTATCGCTATTTTCATTGGTCTGTCTCTTGTCACTTGGGTGATGACTCGAAAAAGTGACCTTGATCATGTGGCAGCAAGGCCAGATCAGATGAGTCCGTCGAAAGCTAGCTCTGTTGTAGCACTAAAGCCTCAGTTTGATGGGGTCGCTAGTGCAAAGAAAGGCAAGAGGGCATCGCGACAGACAGAATCCAATGAAAGAATCTTGCCTAAGGCTTTGCGCCCTGGCGTCGTATCCAAAGTGCGCGAGCCTTCTTCATTAGAGAACTATTTTCACGATGAAAAAGTCACTATTGATGGAAGACCTTTTTTAGTCTCACAGACTTTGAGAGTACTGCCTAAGAAAAGATTCGATTCGCGCGATGGAAATGCTGTCACAGAGATTTCTGGTTATATCTTTTTTGAGTCAACCAATCTTTCACTTGGTCAGCCTGCACTTTTTAATGAGCACAAAAAGAGTCTCGCAATTTTAACTGGTCGTTTGCTATTGCCAAACTCGAGTCTTTCGAGGGCGCAGTCAATAGCTCAGTCTTTAGGTGCACAGTTAGATACAACCATGGCGCATTTGAATGTGTATGCTCTATCGTATACTTCTGATGTTCTGGCCTTGCAAAATGAAGTCGGCCAGGGGAGTGTGGCAGAGATCGTTGATGGGGTCGTTCATGTTAAGTAGACTCCTTACTTTATTACTCGTTACTTTCGCTTTAAGTGCTTGCGTTCCAAGTCCTAAGGCCAATCAAAAAAAATCAGCCAATAATAATGAGACTCCGGCAACACCAACTCCTGTCGCTACAGTAAGTGTTACACCGACGCCAACACCAACGCCAACAGTAACGCCAACACCAACACCTACGGTGGCCGTCATTGATCCCTTGGCCACTCATGCTTGGCATCTAAACAATACAGGGCAATCAAGCTTCTCTGCTGGTAATGGTATCGCTGGGCATGACCTAAATATAGGCTCAACTTCTTTTACGGGTAGCGGCGTCTTAGTTGCTGTCTCTGACAATGGTGTAGAGAAAGAGCAAGAAGACTTAGTCAGTAATTTCAATCTAGGTTTTTCAAAAAACTACGCCTCATCAAATGCAAACTGGATTGCCGACCCTGTGCCTGAGGGTGAGCCCCATGGCACTGCTGTTTCCGGGATTATAGCCGCTACTGCCGGCAATGGTCTTGGCTCAAGAGGAGTGGCCAGCAGCGCAACGATCGCTGGCTTTAAATACGTCGGTCTTCCCATCAATCAAAGTATGCAAGTCGATCAGGCCAATGGAAATTACGATATTTTTAATTATAGTTACGGCGGTTATAGCTGCTTTTTTGATCGCTCTAGTTCAACTTATATTGCTCAATTAGAGTATGGTGCTAAAAGCTTGCGCGGTGGACTTGGGGCTATTTATGTTAAGGCCGCTGGTAATGAGTACGCTGCTTATAATAGTGACTGTGATTCAAGTATTGCTCCCGAAGATGATACTTATTATTTAGGCAATGCCACCCTCGAGCAAGTTCATTCGTATCCTTGGATGATTGTAGTGGGTGCGTTTAATGCCAATGGAATCTCATCCAGTTACTCAACTCCAGGCTCAAGTCTATGGATTAGTGCTCCAGGTGGAGAGTATGGCCAAAATTTTCCTGCGATTATGACCACTGATTTAAGCGGCTGTGATGAAGGTTATTCGAAAACAACTAGCACGCGAAATGCGTTTGAGGCAGGCTCAGGTGATAATCCAAACTGCCATTACACCAGTACGATGAATGGAACGTCTTCTGCAGCTCCGGCCACAAGTGGTGCAGTTGCGCTTTTATTGGAAGCGAACCCTAATCTTTCTTGGCGCGATATCAAGTATATCTTGGCCAAAACGGCCAAGAAAATTGATCCAACTCGAAACAATATGAATCATCCTGGTGGACGCAATTTAGCCGGTCATATCTATGAGCCGGGTTGGATTACAAATGCCGCAGGCTACAACTTTCATAACTGGTATGGCTTTGGCTCGGTTGATATTGCGGCAGCGACTACTCTGGCCAGCAGTTATACGTCAGCGCTTGGAACTTTCAAAGAAGCGAGTGTGAACTCTAGTAGTACTCTTAATTTGGGTATTCCCGATGTGACGGCATCGGGAGTTGAGCATTCAATTAATTTCAGTAGCAATTATGTCATTGAGGCGGTTCAGATTAAGTTAAATGTTACACATTCGTTTGTGGGAGATCTGGGGGTAGAGCTCACTTCTCCTGCCGGAACAAAAAGTCGACTTATGCTGATTAATAGCGGAATCATTGTTACTGATATAAATGACGAAGTCTTACTTTCAAATGCTTTTTACGGCGAAAGCTCAAGTGGAACATGGACGTTGAAACTGGTCGATGGAGCTACCGATGATATCGGAGTTTTAAATAACTGGTCGCTAAAAGTCTATGGTTATTAAGGACAAGGCGTCGCTTTAAAGAATTGATCGATAGTGGCTTTGTTCTCAAGTGCTGTTTGACCTTGGGGAATCATGGCCTTTAAGGCAATCGCGCTTCCGTCTTTGCAGTCTTGAAATTTAACAATTTCTTTAAAAGACTGAGCGTTAAAGTCAAAAAGATAGGAGATGGTTACTGAGAGTTCGCTTTCTTGATAGGAAAAGTCTGGTTTTTCTTTCGCCCCTGCGTTTACTGACAGAAGCCACTCCTTTTTGTTCTTAAGGTATTCCTCTTCAAATTCCGAAACGTCTTTACCCGGGTATTTAAACGGGGCGAGGTAGACTGAGATGACGAGCCTAGGCTCATTTTTTGTTGTGTCAAAAAAGACAAGAGAGTTCTCTTGTGGGGTTTTGGCTTGCCAAGACTTAGGTAGCGGCAACTCGATTTTTTTGCCAGCTAACGAAAATTCTTCTGCAAAGAGGCTTGTTGTAAGCAGCATAAAAGCAATCGTAAGTTTTTTAATCATTATGTTCTCTTGTCAATTTCTATACGCTCAAACTCATTCTACCTTGATTGATCAAGACGGGGGAGTGGGCAATGTTTTTTATAATAACAATCAATACTTTCAGTGTATGGCAAAAAAGCACTGTAGCGGTGAAACAGAGGCTGCAACTTACGCCATTTTTATTAAAGACATTCATACTAAAACAGTCATTCCAAATTTCTTAGACTGTAGTGAAGACGGAAGCGGTAGTATTTCCATGGCGGAGTCCTTGGTTGCTCCATTTAATGAAGCAATTCAAGCAGGTGAGGCTTGCTTTAATCCCGAGCAAGCTGAACCAGGCATAGCGCCTGAGTTTATCTCTAAGTCTCTTCAGGCCATTAAAGCTTATGAGGGAGAGTGTCCAAAAGATGATCGCAGTTGTTCAAAACAGATCTCCGACCTCTTTGTACAAGACTTCAAGAACACAGTTTCACTTTTTAAGTCTAAAAAGAAAACAGATTCCCCACAAACGGATATGGGATGCCTAACCAATATGCTGACGAATTTGAAAAACTCGCTGGTTTCCACGGTTAAGCTCTTTGTATGGGATGCACCAAAAAAGATTTTTGAAATTGGCAAGAACACTTGGAATTATTTATTTTCAAAAGAAAAAGAGACCTCAACCTCAATGCTTCTTTCCTCCGTTATGTCTAAGGATATGGCCGAAGCCTTATCAAAATGGGATTTGGCAAAATTTTATTCGCTGCTAAGAAAGAACTTCTTTAATTTCCTTGGCAATCTTAGGGAGTTTTATACTGAGTTGCTCGGTTGTACTCAGTGGGAAGCTAAACCCTATGAATCGGAATGCTTGAAGAAAACGAACTGGTCTTGTCCAACTTGTGAGTCGGTGACGAATTTCATGTGTGGGTTGGGAGGCCAGCTTGGTACAGGCTTTATGCTTGGTGGAATGCTCGGTACAGCAAAGGGTATTATGCAGATGAGCCAAATGAAAAAGGCCATTAGTTTGAACCCCAAAAAATTTGGAGTTAACTCCGATGCCATTAAACAGATGTCTTCTCGTATGCATATTGATAAGACGCTCAAGGACGCTAAAGTAAAAGCTCAGACCATGCGCTATAGGGCCTCGGTTTACACCAGACCTGTGACGGCGGTACTTTCAAGTCTAACGGAAGAAATTAAGCTTCTCTCGGGGATTGGCAAAAATTTCAAGAAATTTGTTTCACTCAATCCTGTTACTATGCCGTACCACTTGTCTTATCAGTACTCAAAACGACTCGGGTTTAATCGTGCCGGTGAGCGAGTCATGAGTCGCTTTGGCAAAGGGTCGTCTATCTATCTCGGTAAACGCTATGCTATGCATTTTTCTACAATATCGGAAAAATTTGTAGCGACGGCCAAGGATTTTTATAAAATTCGTGGAGCAAAGTTTAATAAAACAATTTATGACGATATTGTCTCTAGATACTTAGATGATGTTGCTGAGCAAACAAAAAAAATGGGAATGAAAGTTGAAAGGGTTCCCGGCGAAGCCATGCTTCGAATAGAAAAAAATGGTGAAATTTTCAACTACAAACCAAACTTTAAAAGGCAAATGGATGTGGCCGAGAACTTCTCACTTGAAGACTTCACGCGCCAGCTTTCTGCCAAAGACCCAATCTTGTATAACTCTACTTTGGTGGCGACAGCGCCTAGGATGCCAGGTTTTCTAAAAGAGATGCATAAAAAAGCCGCGGCAGTCAAAGATCTTGTCACTATTAGTGCCGACAGTTTTGATGGCTTACTCTATCTTGGACACTTCGGTACACAGGTTTCTCAAGCGGGTAGAATCGAAGACTGTCGAGATCACTTAAATGATGCTGAATATCTAGAAATGCATAAATTGGATGAGTGATAGATGAAAACAATAATACAATATTTCTTATTATCTTTGTTGTTTGTTGGCTGTAGTGCTGATTATGATCGATCGCCTTCTTCGGATTTTGAAATTAATCAATCTGTTATTCAAGACACCTTTGATATCCCTGTATTCGAACTCAATCAAAGTCAAACCCCATCTTGGAGTGCACTTGCCGAGCAAATTCAATCGGGACTGCGCTCAATCGAACACGTCACAGGATCAAACCAGCTGATTGTCAAGCAAACGAGGGTCCAGCTACCTGAAGGTGTTGGAGCTAGGATTGTTCCCGATATTAGTGAAGATGGTAAATTTATTCTGACCATCGAACATAGTAATGATTCAAAAGGAACTCGTGCCACAGTTGAGGCTATATTCGAAAAACTTAATGATAAGACTGTATTGCAAACGTATTACGACTTTTTTGAGTGGGCCTATAATATCAAACAAGGTGATGCAGACTCTATTCATAGCTTTCATAAAATTAAGGCCCAGGCCATTTCCACTCTCGATATGATCGACAGTGCTGAGACAGCGGCCATTAAAGAGCAAATCGACTTGAGATCACAGGATCTTGATAATCTAACGAGTCATATAAAGCGAGAAAGAAGACTGTTGGAAAAAGCTAGAAAAGATCTTCTAAGCGAGCTTGATCGAGCAGGTGAGAGTGAGCAATTAAAGCGCTTAGTTGCTGAAGGAAAGAGGGCCGAGGTCGCCGATCTTCTTGAGAAGTATTTACCGCGGGAACAAATGGCACCTTTTGAATCTAAGTTTTGGGATCAAATGGTTGATGTCATTAGAAACCCTGTTCCTGTTAAAGACCGTATTCTTGTTTTTAGAGGAATTGACGAAGATATGGTTTATGGAAGCATGGGAAGCGCTGGTAAGGAATTAACTAAGGAAGAGGCGGTAGCAAGTTCAAAAGCATTCATGATGTCTTCGATGATGACAAAAAATCAAGGGACCTGGAATAGACGTCTTAGATCTCTTCAAACCATGAATGAAAAATTTCTTGGCAGTCATAACACTACAGGTTCTAGTGAATGGACCAGCAATTTTCGAATTTCTACGTTTTTTAAACAACACAGTCGCAACCCTCAAGGTAGTCCATTTTTATCGTTCACGCCTAAAATTGATGTTGCTGTCCAATTTGGAAGAAAGCGCACCGCTGCTTATTTAGTCGATCCGCGAGCTCTACTTGCAAATGCAACGACCGGGTATACCAGCGAGTTTGAATTTCTCACTAGTCTCGTTACATTTCCCGATGAGTTGGTGGATATTTATGATGAAGAACTTCATGGTGTCATGCCAAACGCTGCTAGAAAGGAGCGCTTCTTGGCCAAAACTCGTGAGATCGTCGATAACGAAGAATCATTTAATCGCATTAAAACTATATTCGATCATTTTAATTCATTTCAAGATGTGGCCCAACTTGAAGCGAACGTTAAAAAAGAAGGCTTCTTCTCTAAAATTATGTCTTATTTTAAAAAGAAACCGGCCGTTGTGGTCGAAGCACCAGTTGACCCAACTGCAAAAAGCTGTACTTATGTTCTTAAATTCCTCTGGAATCTTTAGACTTGTGTAATCTCGAGTGTTGAACAGGCGAGTGTAATGCTTGCTTCAGTTTCGATTCCCTTTAAAATTCCTGTGAAGAGTTTATCTTTTGTGATTCGCCTTTGTTTGTAATCGACAACATAGCGCAAAGTAAAATTCATCCAGTTTTCATTGGCGGTCATCGTTACCATATTTCTAACTCTAGCATCTTCAACCATAAATTTATTGACTAGGGATTGCCACTTATCCAGCGAGGCATCCTCAATGTCGAGAACTGTTTGATTGGCGATAGATTGCATAAGCGCTTTTGTTTTATCAATATCGCTGCCATGCCTTATGGGGACTGTGATCTCATCCCATAAAAATGGAAATTCGCTTGAGTAATTAAACACTGGGTCCTTAAAAACAAAGCTATTGGATATTCGTACGATTCTGCCGTTATAGAGATCACCGTCAACCCAGCCACCAATTTCCATCATGGTGGTTCTAAGAATTCCAATGTCGATAACATCGCCTTTGATTCCACCGAGTTGAACGCGATCACCGATTTTAAAAAAGTCACCAAAACTGATAGCGGCCCAGCCGGCTATGCTGGCAATGACCTCTTGTAGAGCAAATGCTATGCCGGCACCAGCGACACCAAAGGCCATGGTGAGGCCTGAGAGTTTTTCGTTGTAGGTGATAGTTACACCCAAAACGAAAACAAATGTGGCAAGAAAGTTAATTGATTTTCTGGTTCGATACTTAAGTGTATTACTAGTGATCTTTTTGTTGAAATAATTAATAATCGACTTTTTGATGACAAGAACAATGATGCCTAGAATAACTAAGGTAATAATCTTTCCGGTCGTGGGATCAAAAATGAGCTTATAAATTTCATGTAAAATTTGATCACTCACCATGTTATCCACCTATCTTTTTCCAACGTAATGATTTTTTATCGAGAATTCCCGTAACCTTTTCAATTTCAGATACGTGAACTTCAATAAAACTGGCTTTATAAGCACCACCTGCGCCGAGGGATTTCTTTAAGCTTGAGGCTAGGTCTTTGCACCATTTTTTATTAGCAGGAAGTCCTGTAATCTCAATCAAGCAGCGGCCTTTGCCAGAAGTGAGGCGCTTGAGTAAAAGCTCGAGCTTCTTTTCATCAACAGGCTGTTCACTGGCCTTAGATGTTTTTTTTCGCAGGTCACCATCTTCATCTGACCAAACCAAACGTGCATCTTTCATAATAGTTCCTTATACGGTAAGACTATCACGGTAAAACCCTTTTGAGGATGCTTGAAATGGCCGAGATGGACTTCGATTTTAGAGACCAAATACAAACAACGGACTGGTACCCACTTGAGATACATTATAAAAATAATGCACTCTTTATGGTTTCTACAAAACTAAGCTTGGCCGAAGTGGCCAAGGCTGTAGCGCAAGATGAAAAGTCTTCGATTGAGAAATGGATTGAGGACGGTCTCATTTTTAGACCACCAGAGGATTTAGTCGAAGATCAGCGCAAAGACCAATATAAAGTTTTTGCTAACTTTATTATCGTTGCGCCTTATGTCTTTATTCAGTCGATAAGATCAGAATAAACTTTATATCTTCCGAAAATTGGAACCTGCATTTCTAGGGCCAGTTGTGTCCAGCCGGTTGAGCTCACTTCAGGGTGATACCAAGCCTCAAGCTCCCATTTACTGCTTTCTGGTACAAGTTTGACGTGATGCGAGTCTGTATAGGGTCCGATATCTTCGAGTCCAAGATGCTCTAGAGTTGCGCCTTGATTGATCGTCGGACCTGAATCGGAAAGTTGTTGATAGCCAAGCTCGGATAAATACTCAATTGGCATGGTTGCAATGAAAGTACCTTGTCTATATTCACTTGGAACTGGAACCAAAGGTTTTGGCTTAATAGTGTACTTAATCTCGGCATCAAAATCATTTTGTCTTTGCTCAATAATTTGAATGGTTAATTCGCCACTGCTGTGGAGGCGGCCTGGGCGCATTTTATGGTGAATGAGTTCAGCGCTGGCGCAAAAAGAGAGAGAGATCAGAACTAGGCTGATTAATGACTTCATTTAGACTCCGTTCATAATGAAATTGAGAGATTTACTTTAAAATGCAAAACATGACATGGCTAGGGAAGTAACGATTAAAGTGTTTTTGTCGGCCATGCGGGAGTGAATATTGAAGCTTTTGCCTACAGCGCGTCACCATCACAAAGGGTAAACTAGTAAAGACTTTTGGAGGTCATCATGAAAACTGTCGCGCTCATTCTACTTACTGCTGTCACTCTCTCCTCGTGTAAAGATCAGGCTCCCGATCGTCTCAAAGAATTAATGAAAAAAGATGGTAGTGCGCCGACATATAAAGCTTTCTCTGAGATCACTCCCGTGACACCCGTGCCAGCAAAATTCAATCTCAGCATTGGTCGATTACTAGTGATGGCATTGCTTAAAAAGCAAAGTATGAAGTACGAGATTGTGCCGGCAGGCGAGTACAATGATACCGAAAAAAAGATCATGAAGTTTTATCATCATCCGGGCCTTCTTAAATCATTGAGCCTTCTCTCTTACGCGAGACAAATTAAGGCCAATCATCCTTATAGAATTAATCCCTTTGTTCCGTTTGCTACAAGAAGGTCAGAAAATTCTATGATCGAGCAAATGGGCGTGGGTCCAGCTGCAGTAGTGAGCGATTTATTTCAATTAAAGGGACAATACCAAGGAGTGATCACCTACCGCGATCAAGGTGTTGATCAAAAGGCCGAAGTAAGTTTTTCGCCGAAGTCACTTCCAATGTCGGGACTTATGTTTTTAATGGACCATCAAGTCTTTAGTCTTGATGAATTAGTGAATAATCCAGATCTGAACGTACTTCAAGACGTCATCATTCATGAGTTCACGCATATTTGGAATAACGAAATTCTCGACGAAGAAACAAGAAATAAACAAACAATTGAAAATAATAAAACAGAAGTCGGGCATGATACTCAGATTGTATCGAACTCATACTTGGCATTTTCGGAAGGCTTAGCAGAATCCTTTGAAGCGCTATATGGCACGGGCGCATCTAAAATTATGAATATGACAGATCGTGAACGAGAGGTATTCTTTGGCAACTTCACCGCAAATATTTCAAAATCGCTCGAATTCTTGGCCAATCGCCAGACGTATGTTCGTCGCAATAGCTACGTCTACAACTTATATGACTTTAAAGATTGTACTTTGCGCGCTGTTGATGCTGTTGACTCGAGTGATGCAGGACCTGCTAAAGCTTTAGAGAGACTTCTTACAGAAGAAAGATTTGATGCCGATGCGGCCAAAAAAGCATTAGCATGGTTAAATTTTGATGATCGCTTTTATGGAGACGGCGGACGTGTTTCTACGACGACGCTAAAGAAAAATTGTCAGGTAGATTCGCCGTTAAGACTTGGAGCTAAGGAAGGCTTTGTCGCCACCATGATGTATAATATTTTGTATTCTGGCTCACTAGTTGATTCAGCTGAGTTGGAGCAAGAGTTTGCGTTTAAAGGTCAAAAAGGTTGGAAAGCATTTGCAGCATGGAATGCAGGAGCTGAAAACTATCAGGCCAGATCTATTGCCAGTGATGAGCGTCAAGCCAGAAACGAAAAGATTTTCCTTTTAGGATTTAGAAAACTTGTTGAAGGCATTATGAACTCTAAGGCCGGAACGCTTAAGGAGTTGCTGGCCCATATGCTTTCAAGCGATGGTAACTTAGATGCTAATCAACGTGTTCGCTTAGCCTATCAGATCATGAAAGTCTCTCTTGGAAGTCTAAGCAGTGCCGATCAAACCTTAAGCACTTACTTTGCTTCGCCTTCGACGATTCGAGATAATATTAAGAATATTTATGCAGGGCTTGAGAATTTAGAGAATGAAGGTCGTATTGATGCAGTCTTCTCAAAGCTAGATGCTTTGCCACCAGTTTATGTTTCTTTTAAGAGCCAAATTGATGACGGACAGAAGCGTTTAAATATCAACGTTGCTCACCATATTGATCTCATCGATATGTTTGGTGGCAATCATCATCGTGTGAAGCAGTTGGCACAACGACTTGATCGCGGTGAAGGATTTGAAAGTGCTGATGATTTTGTGGCCTTTGCTGCCACATTCGACAAAGAGGAATTGGCCCGCTCAATGCTTGAACAGGCCGATAAAGAAATTGGTGGTCTCGATCAATTAGAGAAAAAATTCCGTTTCAAAGATCTGATAAACCATTCACTCTAGTTCTATTTGACCTCAAGCCACTTTTTAGACTTGGGGTCATACTTTTTAAAGTTCGACCAACTATCAGCATCTGAAAATTCATTCGGGCCATCATTAAAAGTTGAAAACACTGCTAGTTTTTTCAGGCTAATTTCATCGTCATATTGCAAGGCCGTAACAAGAAAGTGAACATCGCGAACATCTTCATCTGAGCCTTCTGAGATAATGATATGGGCAACAGGTAGTCCGTTAATTTGCCAGTCAACATTGGAGCCTGAAAATGACAATGTGGCAGTAACGTAATCATGGTTTCTAGAAATAATAGATATTTCACCGTTGGAGCGCACTAGGAACTTAATTTGTTCACCTTCAAGGCTCATGCTCCATTGGCCGGCCATAGCGTTGATGACGTCGTCTTGATCGAGGGAAGCAAAGCAAACTGAACTCACAAGTAGAGATAAGGCGATTAATAATTTCTTCATAGAAGCCCCAAGTTATTGAAAGTTGGAAAATATCATTTGTTTACCTAGTTTTTATGATGAGTCATGAGCTTAGTCAGCCCGGTAAGTAAATATTGCATGATCTAAGCTGACAGATCAGATTTAAGTGTCCTAGGCTTTAGAGATGATTTTAAAGTTTTTGCTGGCACTTTCTTTGCTGATGGCATCTGCCCAGGCTCAAAGTCTAAAAGTGTTGAGTTTTAATATTTATAGAAAGCCAGAGCCTTTTGGCTTTGGTGGCTCTCACGCTGCTAGACGAGTTAAGAGGCTGTGCCTCGAGTTGGCAAAGAGCGACTACGATGTAGTCCTTTTGCAAGAGGCTTGGCTGGCGAAAGATCGAAAACGCCTCGACAATTGTGGCTTTCCTTTTGTCGTTAATATTGGCACTAAAGTTTCATCGCGCCATCCTGGTCGCGCTGCTAGAGCGAGCCGAGAGCAAAACCTAGAAAGTGGTCTGCTAATTCTTTCGAGACATAAAATCGTTGATCGCTTTCGCTATGAATATAAACTTGATGGCTCATTGTGGTCGATCTTTAAAGATGGCGAGAAGTTAGCTTCAAAAGCTGCTTACGCTGCAAAAATTGAAACCCATGGCAAAACGATTTGGTTTATCAATACTCATTTGGCCGCTAATTATTGTAATACCTTCCCCCGAATTGGCTGTAACTCATACGAAGCTCTAAGGGAGTCTCAACTTGAAGAACTTTCCTACGTCGTTTCTAAGTTAGACGGGGCCATTGTGATGGGGGGCGATTTTAATATGGGTCCAAGTCCAGTTTCTAGGGATATGGCCTGGTTACGTTTTGATGATTATTTTCCAGGATTTGCTCAAGCTGACCATGATCCTGCACGCAATTCAACATCATCAATTTTGAATAACTTCAATTTCTACGACATGGGTAAGATTGATCATCTCTTTGGCTCAAGTCATCTTCGCTTAAGTCAGGGTGCTTTGGCCTTTACTCAGCTCATGAATATAGAAGGACGATCACTTCATCTGTCTGATCACTTCGGCTGGCAAAGTGTCATTCACTTCGAATGATTTCGTTTCTTTTGCGCTACTGATTCCAGCAATATTCCTTTGAATGCAAACTTAATAAAATTAAGAATCCCACCAGTAAAAAGTGCCTCAGTCATGGCAGAAAAGAGTTGATACTTTTTCTTGGTGTAAGGAAACCAATTGGCTTCGATTTTTTTGGAGTTACTATCAATCAGAATCGACTTGATATTGCAAAAAGCGCGCAGACCATGGACACCCTTGTAGCGACCTATCCCACTTTGCTTACCACCACCAAATGGAAGATGGTGATTGCCTTCAGTCAACATGACATTATTAATTGATACGTTGCCGACTTCTAGCGCTCTAGCAACGCGATCACATCGTGATTTATCAGCGCTCCAAACACTTGCGGAGAGTCCGTAGATTGAGTCATTGGCACGAGAAACAGCTTCATGCTCATCGTTAAATTTTAAAAGGACGATGGTTGGGCCAAAAGTCTCTTCGTGGGCAACTAACATATCATCTGTAACATTATCAAAAAGTAGAGGTGGTATCATGGCATTTAGTCCATCCCAATCACTCCCACTTAGCAATGTCGCACCCTTGGCCAAGGCATCATCTACATGCTTTTTTACAATGGCAATTTGCGCCTTTGTTGTCATACCGCCAATATCGGCGTCACCGTCGTAGTCTCGGCATTGTTTGACCTGCTTAATAATTTCTAATGTTTTTCCTTTGAATTCTTCGTAACAGCTGTCTTGCACATAAACACGCTCAACAGAAGTACAAGATTGACCACAGTTTGTTAGTGATCCCCACACAACTCCACTGGCGGCGCGATCTAGATTAGCATCCGCAAAGACAATGCTCGGGTCTTTGCCACCAAGCTCAAGTTCAACTGGAGTAAGATTGCTTGCGGCCTGGGCCATAATCTTTTTACCAGTGGCCACTGAACCAGTGAAAAAGATTTTGCTTGGAGCTTGGTCGATGAGCTCACTGCCAATTTTTCCGTCGCCGTAAACGACTTGGACCCATCCATCCTTCATGCCAATACGAGACATGAGATCTTCCACTAAACCTGTGAGTGGCGTAAATTCTGATGGCTTATAAATGACTGCGTTACCGGCCACAAAAGCCGCCATGATAGGGACAATAGCTTGATAAAAAGGATAGTTCCAAGGAGAGATGATGAGGATAGTTCCGAGCGCTTCATAATAGATTTTGGAAGACTTTCCAAGAAGTGCAATTGGTGTTTTCACTTTTTCATCTTTAAGTGCTTTGATGGCCTCAGACTCAAGAAAAGCTAAGTGATCGAGCACTCCAAAAATTTCTGAAACCAAGGCGTCTGAGCGAGACTTGTTTGTGTCTTCTTGAATTCTCTCAATGATAATTTCTTTTTCACTGACAATGAGTTGTTTGAGCTGGGAGACAAACTTTAAGCGCTGGGCCACGCTTAGGGCCTTAATCTCTAGAGACACGTCTTTGGCCTTTTTGCCGATTTCGCTGGCCGAGATTTGTCTATTTTCGCTCATAACTTTATCCAGTGGTTGATAGCTAGGAGTGCGTGCATCCCAGCCAATTGTTTTAAGAATTCTTACGCCATGACCTTCTTTATCTTCAAGACCAGAATAATAAAGAGTGAAGACGACACCTTTAAGACCAAGATTCAAAAGTCGAAAGGGAGTCCCTAAGTACTTTGGAAGATAGCGATGAATATTACATAAATTTACTAGCAGACGAATCTTCCAGACAGGAGTCACGCTGAAGATATTCATCAGCAATCCTAGCCCCTCTCTATCATCTCTTTCCATATATTCAAGCATGCGGTCGATATGGTGAATAAACTCTGTCTCAGAAAAAGAGGGAAGAGTCTTATTTCCAGGAATGACAGCATCGCCAAGGCGCAAAACACCTTTAATTTGTCTGGCACTAAAAAAACGCGAGCATGTATGGATGAGTAGTCCTGGTTTCATGGGCGACCAGACTGGTTTAAAATTTGCTCGGCCGCTTTAAGCGTAAGCGCCATGATTGTGAGCGAAGGGTTAATACCTGGAGCATTGGGGAAAATGCTCGAGTCAGCACAAAAAATATTTTTATCCGAATGAAGACTAAAATCAGGCGAGACAATATCTCTAGAGGCATCATCGCCTATACATAAACCACCCATAAGATGCAGACCTATACTGAGTTCACCATCTATAATCTTTTTGGCGCCGGTTGATTTGAAAATTTCATGAATAACCTTTTCGCCTTTTTTATAGGAGATTTTATCTTCACCAATGACAGATTTAGATATTTGAACTTTTCCATTATTTGTTGTTTTGATTTGACCAGGGAGTTGATCGCGAATGGCGACTTCAACACAAGCGTAGTGGCGAAGTTTTTTCATGGCCGCCATATGCTTCATACCAATTCCTGGTAAAAGCATGCTAAGCCCCACAGGAGGAGCAAAAACATTTTCAAGCTTAAAGCGATTAATTCTAAAGTGAGGCTCATCTGACTTCATCGCCTGGAAAGGACCTTTGTGGGCCGCGATCTCCTGATCGTACAGACCTAGACTCATAAACTGCGGGTGAGTATAAAATCTCTTACCAATTTGATTATTGGCATTAGCGTATTTTGAATTTAGTAAAAGCTTTGAGTTGCCAATAGCGCCACTGGCCAAAACCAGTTTTTTTGCTCGAAGTCTTTTATATTCTCCATTATTTGTTTTGCCGTGGACGAAATATATATCACCAGATTTTTCAAAGTGAGTGACTTCAAATTGGCTAATGAGCTTAACTCCATTTTTAAGTGCGCAGGGAAGAGCTGTAATAGCGGTTGATTGTTTACTATCGAGTCTGCATCCGGCCAAACATTCGATGCAATCATTGCCTTTTTCATACTGACAATGACTTTGGGCGCGCTTTAGTGGGGAACACTTAAAGCCAAGCTTTTCAAAACCTTTGATGAAAATATTGGCATTGGCATTTCTGTATTGGCTTGGGATTTCCTCAATATTAACGCTGGCTTCAGCTTTTTCATACCAAGGCTGCATTTGTTCACTGGTAAAAAAGGGAATATTTGATTCCGTTTTCCAGGATTGAAGAGCTTCGTGATCAAAACGATCAAGTAGGGCTTGATTAACAATCGAGCCACCACCAACAACCTTAGGTCTTAGAAAGCCAATGTCGGCAGTTTGATTGAGTTCGATGCCACCGCCCCAATAAAGCTGTGAGTTGGCGTCGATTTCCTTTCGTGGATAAGTGTGTCGATTAAAATGACTTCCGGCCTCAAGTAGGCTGATACTCGCACCAGCAGAACTCAAATGCTTGGCCATAAGGATACCGGAAATGCCGGCACCAATAATAATAAAATCATCTACAGGAAGCACTTGCCCTCTCCTCTGTAGGTTTTAAGTTGGCTGACTTCTCCTAATTTGACCAAGTGAAGGTGATTGAAGCGCTCACATAATTCACCTGCCTTAGCGTGGCGAAACAGCACCATGCTACCAAGTTTAGGTAAAACTTTTCCATGAAGCGGAGTTTGAACTTCGCCGGCGCCTTCGTTAGCTTCCAATGAAAGATGTTGTGAGTGCATGGGCCTTGGAGATTTGTCAGGTGAATTGGCACCACTGGCAATATAACCACCACCGGCAACAGTAACAGTTTTTCTCGCAGGCATCCTAGTGACTTCAAGGGCAAAGCCAGCTGCTGGTAAAAGCTTAAAACTTTTATAATAATCAAACAGCAGGGGACTATAGATGCCCGAGCCTGCGGCGACCTCTGTAACACTTTCATCACTTTTGGTCAGAGCAAGGCTGCCGGTCCCGCCACCATTAACAAAGTCGAGTTTAAAGCCGCGACTTATGCAAAGTTTAACCAAACTCTGTCTGCGATTTTTAACGATTGGCCATGATTTCTTTTTTAAGAAACTTATGACTGGATTGAGTAGCTTTTTAAAAGGATTGGCATCACCGACGCCAGCAATCTGGGCCTCATAGCCCATGATTCCTCTTAGATGGACGAACTTCATATGTTCAAGATGATCTAGAAGTTTAGTCATCTCTACTTCAGATCTTAGGGATGAACGATAGACTCCAAAGAGAACGCCAAAATGTTTTGTCGAAAGATCGATATCAAAACAGATATTGATTTTTTGCTGTCTTTTGGCACCAAACTGGTTAATCACTTCTAAGTGTTCAATACGATCAACCATGAATGTGATTTCATCCAATGAACTTTTAAGCCCTTCTTGATGGGAAAACCAATCCATATAGGGATAACCAATAACGATATCTTTAAACCCTAAGCTAGACAGCCATACTGCTTCATCTGGATGGTAGGCTAGGATGCCATGAAAAATATGAGGATGTTCGTGCAACAAAATCCTAAGCACGTCACTAGATCTGACAGACTTACTGGCCACTCTAATTTTTAGTGGACTAGCGAGCTTAGAAAGCACATCGATATTGTGTTCAAGACGCTCATGATCGAGCCAGGCAATAGGTAGTGCCCGGCCAGATAAAGCCTGAATAATGTCGTGATCAGAAGCCATGGCGCTATTTTAAGTTAGGAGCACTGTTATTTCTAGCAGTGCTTTTAATGCAGACGCAAATACTCGGAGATGATCTTTTGGCCATGCTTTTATTCTGTGTTTATACTTTTCTTTTTGAGGTGAACAATGACTTTCCCATGGCTGATAGGTGCTGGTAAAGCGGATATAACGGCGTTTATCCCTGGCATCGTTATGCTTGGTTACGGTAACCCTCACAACCGCGTTAAGTATGTGGATACTCCTCTTAATGCGCGAGCAATTTGGATCGAGAATCCAAAATCAAAACAAATCTCCATCATGCTTTGTCTAGAGGTGTGTTTTATTACCCAAGCCTTAACTGATGCTCTGTGGGATTGTTTGCATAAAAAATACACAGGCCTAAAACGAGAACAGCTTATTATCACGGCCCAACATACTCACTCTGCGCCGTCTGGTTATACTCATTACGCCCTCTATAGTATGCCTACGCCAGGTTTTTCTCAGGAAGTGCTAGATAAGTTAGTTGACGGCAGTCTTAAAGCAATTGAGCAAGCCTATACTTCTAAGAGAGCCAGCAAGCTTGTCTATAAAGAAGGACAAGTTCCCTTTGACGCTGAAGTAAGTTTTAATCGTTCACTTAAAGCTTATAATCTAAATCGCGAAATCAAAAAGCCGCTAAGAAAACATGAACAGGCCCAGGCTACAGATCGCAGTATGCGAATTTTCGAATTCGTTGATGAGCAAGGGCCGTTTGCGAGCTGGAACTGGTTTGCCGTTCATTGTACTAATATCATTTGGACCAATCAGCATATTTCTCCTGGGAATAAAGGCTACGCTGCACTTTACCTCGAGTCTGATCAGGCTAAAGTCCATAATCGTTCTGATTATATTGGTGTTTTTGCTCAAGGAAATGCCGGTGATGTTTCCCCTATCTTTACTCCATCGCCAATTGCCCATTGGTTCAAGCAAGATGATTTGAAAATGATTGTTAAGGCTAAAGAAAATGGCATGAAACAATTTATCTGGGCCAAGAAGTTTTTAAGTCATAAGGGTGTTGAAATTGACGGTGACATCGATGGTGAGCTTATCTATAGCGATCTCTCCCATGTTGAAATCGAAAAATCGAGGCTTCCCACTGGTCAACAATTTGCTTGTACCTCACCAGCTTGTCTTGGAGTGGCCTTTATGGAAGGAGCTGAGAACGCTGGAGTGAATGACTTTGTTCGTTTTTTTGCGAGATCGCTTTGCAATTTTATTAAGTTTTGGGAACACGTACTCATCCCTTTTAAGAAAAAAGAGTGGGGCGAGAGAGTTAAAAGAAAATATTTTGCGCAAAGACCAAAACATATATTCGTCGAAACAGGTGAGAAGCGAGTGCTTGGAACCTCAAAAATAATGAGTCTTATCATTCCGGGTGTCGTGGATAAAAGCATAGGCTACTTTAAGCATATCCATCGTCAAGGCGGGTGTCATGAGCACACTTGGACTCAGCATGTATTGCCCTTGTCGATTGTACGCATTGGCAGTGTTTCCTTGGTCTCTATTCCAGGCGAGACTACCACCATGGCCGGAAAACGCATTCAAGAGGAATTGACTTCTATTCTTGGTGGCAAGGTTGTGCTTTGTCCCTATGCTTTAGCCTATTGTGGCTATCTGACAACACCAGAGGAATATGAAGCTCAGTGCTATGAGGGCGGTCACACGGTTTTTGGCAAATGGACTTTACCTGCCTTTTCACAAAATCTGGCGAGACTTGCTAGAGAGATGACTTTAGAAAAGAGTGTTCGAACACTTGATAAAAGCTTAGTTCCCCCGCAGTTTACAAAATATGAGCTTTCAATTCGAAGCTTTGAAGCTAGTCCCTAATGAAAGGAGTTCGCATGAAGCGTCTATTGGTCATAGGATTGACCCTATTTTTTTCGCCAAATATTTTAGCCTCAAGCGTTTCTCTCAATATTGCACCTTTGGATGAATATATTTCAGTGAGTGATATCAACCTGACTCAAGTTCAAGCAAAGTTACAATGCCGCTTTGCCTCGACCAAAAATAAAAACGATCATGTGGTGCGGGAACGTTATATTTTAACGAGGCTCGATCCTATCGATATGGGACGTTATCGCGTTCGAACTGGCCGCGGTCAATTGAAAGCTTGGCTGCCCGATCATAAACTTCTTGGATGTGGTTATAAGTTGATTACTCTTGGAGAGGATTTAGAGGGAAATGCTCTCATTGGAGACATTACGCTGCTTGATAAGAGCCTAAATAAAGATGAGGCCAGCACCTCACTAAAGAAACGTCTGGCCTCATTACTTATCGGAAAACTTGGTGAACGGGATCAAGCGATTTTGGGTGTCGTGATCCAAGATTAACAAGCTAACGCAGTTTTTACTTTTTGTAGATCGTCGTAAGTTTCTGGAGGGCGAAGTGCGCCTTTTTTAACTAATAAATCTTTGAGCCCTGATGGCGCTCGCATGATGATGACCTTACCTTTGGCCCGAGCTCGAATACAGGCTTGGACTTGGACAAGGGAGCGAATGCAAGGATCTTCAACTGTTTTACAAGTGCTAAAGTCGATGATGATGACGTCGATTGAACTCTCAAGAATCTGCTCATGAATTTTTGTCAGGAGATCGCGCTCAGTTTTAAGGATCTCTCCATCTAAGCGTAGATAAGCAGCTCTTCCCTCAAGTTTAATATCGACCATTTACGCCTCCCAGATTTGGAGATTTCTTTATTTCTTCACAATTGTCTCGTAAAGGTCGATTTTATTAAAAATCAGACAGTTAGATGAGTTTAGATGTCTCTATTTCGTCACAAATTAATGGCAATGGCAGATAAGAATCTAAAATCACTTACATTTAAGAGAATCACCCGGAAGGCGTTCAGGCTTCGTATAAGTGATGGCAAAAGGCAGAGTGAGTACTTCACCATGTCGTTTCACTTGAAACCAGATTTTATACTGACCGCTTTGGAGTTCATCGATATGTGAGTCGAAAGGATAATCGAATTCACCTTCGGCCACGATTGGTAAAAAAGCATGTAAGTGTTGAAAGCGCTTTTGTTCAAAAGGTCGATCTGATTTTTCAATCATGACAGCATGGCCACCCATCTCGAGCCATTTCTCAAAACCACTCGCAGCTTCATACTGGCCGCGTGAAATTTGTTTTTTGATGGATAGATAAAACTTAGGAACCCAACGATCGCAAAAATCATAAGTGTCATACTCAAGTACAGCAACAAAGGATTCATTCTCTTGCGTGAAAGGATGACCAATTCCTGTGCGAGCATCTGGCCAATAGCTATCGGCCGCAGGTGCACCTCTGGCGCCATCGGCATGAATAATATTACGTGTATACTCCATCACCATCTCGCCGCCGCCGTGAAGGTGAGGCATGGTTTCTGTGAAGAGGTAGTATTCACCAAACCAAGGGACAGCGTTTGGTAAAGTCTGATTGTCTGGGTCGGCGCTATGACCATTGAGGTTTAGCGAGAATACGCCAGTCCTCTTATCAAATGATGGATGAACATGTGCAAAGTGAGAAAGGTCTTTGTTGACGACGATGGCATGCATGAGTTTGCCATGCATGCGGTGGAACATCTTATGATTCATACCATTTGGCATTTTGTACACGAGTTCAAATAATGATTCCCTAGCAGCGAACATTGTAAATTGCTCGCTGCCATCGAGAGTGGCCCTAGGCATAAGGGCCGCATTAAGTTGAGTGACAAAAAATAAAAGGCCAAAAGCTAAATTCTTCAATCTTCTTCCTATTGTTCGCGTGCACTATCGTGGCTTAAAACGATGAGTCCTTCTTCAATTGAGCTAGCTAAGATTTTTCCTGATTTAAAAAATGGGTAAGCTCCCCAAACAGAAACAAAGCCTGAACGTGAACTGTCACCTTGTTGCCAAAAGGCAACTTCATTCATGGCAGCAGGATTACTGACATCGTAGATACGAAGACCTGAACCGTAGTGAGATACATAGGCATAGTCGCCTTTAATATGAACATTGTGGGCCAGTTGGCCTGGAGCGATAATTTCGCCAACTTGTTGCACGCTTCTTAGATCACTAAGGTCAAACATTTTCATGGTCTTGCCGCTATTTTCTTCCGTCGTCATCAAGTAGCGATCATCAGATGTAGGCCAGGCATTGTGAACATAGCCGGCTCTTCTGATTTGAAAGCGACTTGTAAGGGTTGGATTTGAGGGATCATCGTAATTGAAGATTCCAATAGTTCCATGTCCACCTTCTGAAACATACAAGACGCCATCGCGAGCATAGATATCATGGCACTCAACTCCAAGCGATGATAACTGTCTTGGTGCCAGTGGATTTTCCAGTGAAAAAATTCTAACTGGTTCAGCGTGATTGCCTTCAGCAAAGAGGAGTTTTCTTTCAACATCGATCCAAAGATTATGCGAGGTTGTAAAGCCTGTGTATGTTGCAGCTACTTCAACTGAGTTTGGTAGTGTCGAAAGATCCAAGATCTGCATTCCACCACCTGATTCGTTGACGATATAGGCGTAGTGACCAAAGGTTTTGATATCTTTCCAGATTGATTTATTTGAAGCAATAAAACTGACTTCGCGTAGAGCGTTTGGATTAGTGACTTCGATAATAGAAGTTCCATCTTGAACGCCTAATAGTGCATATTCTCTACCGTCTGGTGAGGTGTAGCCCCAGACATCGTTGTATTCAATATTTCTATCGTATTTAAATATTGCTAGTGGGGCCAAGCGCACAGAGGCCACAGCACTCAAACTGAGTAGGGCGAGAGCACAGCTCAAGATA
>TARA_R110000868_G_scaffold140690_2_pt1 | contig 36344 bp, 33 predicted proteins | sample TARA_R110000868 | Tara Oceans TARA_R110000868 (sample SAMEA4397489) | marine metagenome | biome: Polar Biome; feature: [SRF] surface water layer (ENVO:00010504); material: water (ENVO:00002006), including particulate matter (ENVO:01000060) such as... | depth 5 m | reverse complement strand
CATCTGGTCTTCCGGAATTTGCATGGAATGCCCCATACGGTTAAAGATGGCCTTGGCCAAGTCTATCCTTTTGGCACCCTTCTCATTGCAGCAGATACAAGTCATGGATTTCCCAACAGAAATAGCGGTATTGGGCATGGCACGAATAATATAGTGATCAGGACCAATAACTTCTTCCATCCTGGCAATACTAAAACCGGTGATAGTAGAAATAATAACGTGTTTTTCCGTAAGTATGTCCTTCACCTCTCCCAAAATCTTTACAAATTGGCCAGGCTGCACGGCAAAAATAAGAATGTCGGATTTGGCTACCGCTTCCCTATTATCCGTAGTAGTGGTAACAATTCCATATTTTTCAATTTCCTTAAGCCCACTAAGATTTCTCTTGGTAAGGACCATGGATGTGGCCCCGTTAGTACTTAAAATGCCTTTTGCTATGGACAACCCTAAATTACCTGCTCCAATAATGGCTATTTTCATTCTTTATAGTTATTTGTTTCCTTCCCACAACGGTAGGAATGTGTTGATTGGTTTATTTTTTCTCGGTCAAATTTAATATTGCCCAGGAACCCAAAAGGGTCAATAAAACTAAAATACGCCTGCTTTTAATTGAAGGCCTTCCGTTTCCTTAAATCCGAATGCCAAGTTCATATTCTGTACTGCCTGCCCCGAAGCTCCTTTTAATAAATTATCTATAGCCGAGGTAATCAGCAGGGTGTTGTTATGTTTGTGCAAATGAATATGGCATTGGTTGGTATTCACCACCTGTTTTAGGTTGATGTCCTCTTCCGTTACCTGGGTAAAGGCCGCATCCTTGTAAAACTCGTTGTACAGTTCATAGGCCTCCTCCAAACTCCAATCGAATTCGGTATAGGCCGTAGCCAGTATTCCTCGGGTAAAATTGCCTCTGTTGGGCAGAAAAAATAGTTCCCCGGTATTTTCCTGAAGACTGTGCAAGCTTTCATTTATTTCCCCAAGGTGCTGGTGCGTAAAAGGCTTATACCAAGATACGTTGTTGTTCCTCCAGCTAAAATGTGAGGTGGATGATAGGCCTACTCCAGCGCCGGTACTACCTGTAACAGCATTGATATGCACCGGTTTGTCCAATTTATGGGCCTTTGCCAAAGGCAACAATCCCAACTGAATTGCCGTGGCAAAACAACCTGGGTTGGCAATATATTTCGCCTTTTTAATTTCTTCCTTTTTCAGTTCGGGCAAGCCGTAAACAAAGGTCTTTCCGTCCAGAACCGCATCGGCCTCCAACCTAAAATCATTACTTAAATCTATAATCCTAGTGTTTTTGGAGAATTCATTTTCCTTTAAAAAGGCAGTAGAGTTGCCATGCCCAAGACAAAGAAACACTACATCCACATCCTTATTCACCTGCCCGGTAAAAACCAGATCGGTAACCCCCAAAAGGTCCGGATGTGCAGTGGTAATCTTTTTACCTGCCCTAGTGGTACTAAAAACAAAATCTATAGTTGCATTAGGGTGGTTCAGGAGAATTCTGATGAGTTCCCCACCAGTGTACCCTGATCCACCTATAATTCCTACCTTAATCATTATGCTGATTTACGTGGTTATATATTTTTCCAGAATTGGAAAGTATTTTAATAAATCCTTTGGCGTCATCCGCAGTCCATCCTTTGTTCATCTCCCCATAGCTTCCGAAAGAGGCGTTCATAAGATCGTGGGGCGAAGATATTCCGTCCAATTCAAATCGATAAGGATGCAGGCTAACAAAGACATCACCACTTACGTTCTTCTGGGTATCGGTCAGGAAGGCCTCAATATTGCGCATTACCTCATCCAAATAATTTCCTTCGTGCAACAACATACCATAGAAATTACCTTGCATTTCCTTTTGATACTGTTGCCATTTGGTTAGGGTGTGCTTTTCCAATAAATGATGGGCCTTAATAATGATCAGGGAAGCAGGAGCTTCAAACCCTACCCTACCTTTGATCCCAATAATGGTATCCCCAACGTGGATATCCCTACCAATGGCGTATTTGGAAGCGATGGCCTCCAATTTTACGATATTGTTCACAGGAGTATCGTTATCACCGTCCAAGGCAATTAATTCCCCTTTGTGGAAAGTAAGCTTCAATTGGGTGGGTTCTGTTTCCTGTAATTGGCTTGGATAGGCAGAATCCGGTAAGGACTTATGGGAGGTAAGTGTTTCCTCTCCCCCCACCGAGGTACCCCAAAGTCCCCTATTAATAGAGTATTTTGCCTTTTCCCAAGGATAATCAACCCCATTCTGTTTTAAATATGCTATTTCAGCTTCCCTAGCCAATTTGTTATCCCTTATAGGAGTAATGATTTCAATTTCTGGAGCAATGATCTGAAAGATCATATCAAACCTAACCTGATCATTCCCTGCCCCGGTACTTCCATGGGCTATATATTTGGCGCCAACCTTTTTGGCGTAGTTTACAATTTCAATGGCCTGAACAATTCGTTCTGCACTTACGGATAAAGGATAGGTATTGTTCTTTAGTACATTCCCGAAAATTAGATACTTTACTACCTTTTCATAAAATGTTTGTACGGCATCCAGGGATGTATAGGAAGTGGCCCCCAATTCCAAGGCCTTTTTATGAATGCTATCTATTTCTTCCTTTGAAAACCCACCGGTGTTTACACTTACGGCATGTACTTCAAAACCTTCATCCTTTGATAAATACTTGGCACAATAGGAAGTATCCAATCCACCACTATATGCTAAAACTAATTTCTTCATGCTAAACTTATCTTATTATTATATTCACAGTAGTAATTGAGCCACTACTTTGTTTTCTTGTTTAGGAATAAACTTTCCTTAATACTCTTTAATCGTTGAAAGGCCTTGGAATTCAATTTTTCCTTGGGCTCCATTTTAGATTCCTTTGCTTTGGTTGCAGGATCGTACAACATGCCGGTACAAAGACACATTTTTTGTTCAGTCCTGGTTAGAATATCGAAATTTTTACACGTCTGACAACCTTTCCAAAACTCTGGATCCGTAGTAAGTTCTGAAAATGTAACCGGCTTATAGCCTAATTCATAGTTCATTTTCATGACTGCCAATCCTGTAGTAATCCCGAATATTTTGGCATCGGGAAACTTACTTCTTGAAAGGTCAAAAATTTCCTTTTTTATTTGCTTGGCCAAACCTTGATTTCTATAATCAGGATGTACTATTAGGCCCGAGTTGGCGACAAACTTCTCATGTCCCCAAACTTCTATATAGCAGAACCCGGCAAATTTATCTCCATCCAAGGCAATAATGGCATTTCCATTATGCAGTCTCTTTTGAATGTATTCAGGAGTGCGCTTAGCAATCCCAGTGCCGCGTACTTTGGCCGACTCTGCAATGGTTTCGCAGATGATCTCGGCATATTTAAAATGGGAATCATTAGCAATAACAATCTTCATTGAATGTTGCTTTTAGAATTAAAATTATGATTTGTTTTTTTTGAGAGGGAAATGGACTCACCTATTTCCATAAAAGAAGTGCACCCTTACGGGCGACGACGTGTAGGCGTAAATGAATAAGCAAGGCTAGATGCCCTGTTAAAATCAAATATGTACGCAGTGTTACTCATTATACTATCAAAAGTACAAATAAAAATGAATTGGCGTAATTAATACATTAATTTTTATGAAAAAGTAGTTTTTTGTTATATAATCTCAATATTTCATAGATCATAAAACCATACACTGCAATATATTCAATGGCCAACAACCAATAATTCTCTTTAAACCCTTCATTGGAATAGGCCCAGTAACTTAATATAACACTAAAGGACCAAACAATTGGAAATCTAAACTCGGTGAACAGGCATAAAACCAATAGAAAAATAATATACCAAGGGTGCACAGTGGCCGACAAAAAATAATATACGGTCAAGACCCAAAGCATAGAAGTCAAAAGGGTTGAAACCTTTTTATTGTTACGGACAAACGTAAAAAGGGCCACAGCGGCAATGACGATAATGGGCGTAATTTTTCCATAATCCTTTATCAGTTCCCAAGGCTTGGCATTGAAATTTACGGCCACTTTTTTTATTAGGTTGTACAGTCCTGCATTGAATTCAAAATTGGAGAACCAAAGTCCGACCGTCTGAATATAATTATGTGCAAATTCAGGAGAATAAAAAGGGAACAGCAAAAGGACCAATGTAGTGCCGACAACCCCATAAAAGAGCAAGCTCTTCTTTATTCCAAAATACTTAAGGAATAAGGGAAGAAACAGTAAGGGCACCAATTTTATGGAGATAGAAAGCGCATATATAATAGCTGCCAGCAACCATTTTTGTTGGAACAACAAATAAATGGACCATATAAAGAAGAACAGCATTACTCCTTCAAAATGCAGGTTTCCCGTAAGTTCCAATATCACCATAGGATTAAGGAAATACCAAAAGATGAGGTGTGTGGATCTATTGAGTTTTTGTAGCAATTTACGGCCGAAATACAGGATTCCCAGATCGGACAGAATTATTGTGGTCCGCATTACCAGTATGCTCCCTACGATGCTCTTCCCGGACATCCAAGTGGACAGGGCAAAAATAAGCTGGTTCAACGGTGGGTAATTACTGTAATTTGAGGCACTCAGGCTTCCCATTCCGCTGACCAATTCCCCGGCATTGTACATTATTTTACCACTTTCAATAATCAGATCTTTAGGAAGGTGCAAGTAAGGGTTTATGCCATTGTTGATCAACTGACCATCCCATATAAATCTATAAAAATCCTGGGAGAGGTTGGGTTCGGCAAAAAGAAGCATCAATCTAAATAGTGTTCCCGAAATTGCCAGAAACTTAAAATTCCATTTCTCGAATTGAATTAGTTTATAACAGAAAAAGAATAAAGCCCAATAAAGACCTAAGAGTTTAATAAAATTGGTTCGGTCCAAATGATAACCAAAGGAGACATAGAAGAGGATGCTAAAAAGCACCATTATCATTGGAATCTTGTGAAGTTTCCAATAAGAAATGGCCCTTGAGATCATTGTGGTCTGGTGGTATTTGGTCACTTTGTTAGTTGATCAATCGCCAAATTTAAATGAAATTATCAAATAATGGCTCTTCTAATTTTGATTTTGACAATGAAACTAAAGTATTTTTTATAATTTAAGAAGTAGGCAGAACTAAAGTGCCGCAATATTCCTACACTAGAAAACCCACCTTTTTTTAACTATTGGGTTAAAAGGAATATAGTTACAAATGTATAGAAGCAAAAAGCCCTGTTCCAATTATGGAACAGGGCCTTTCAAAACTTTGCTTTAATTAAATCTAGGCTCTTGCCATAAGCGATTTAAAGAAGACATATCCGAATCCCAAAAACAACATAAAATGAAATGGGAAAAGTCCAAAATCGTTTAAAGGAATGGCACTGTACATTCCAAATAGGAAGTAAAGCATTAGGGCCGCTTCCAAAATCATGTTGGGAGATAGTTTGGTAGCCAAATATTTATTGCCCTTCCAACTGTCCTTTATACTGTTCAAATTAAATTTTGGTGTCCTAACAAATTCACTTCTTTTACCCATATGGCCTTCCAATACGGCAATGGAATTATGCAAAGAAAATCCAAGCGCCACCGAGAAAAAAGTAAAGAAGATTTTTATATAGTCCACAAAATTATCAAAACTACTGCCCTGTATACTCTTATACGTAAACCAATAACAAACGAAAAGTATAATGGTACTTAGAATAAAGAATTTAGTAGCTTCGAAAATCCAACCCAAATGATCATAGGAATTTTTAATGTACATCATTGGTATACTCAAAAGGGCCACCAAAAACACACAAAGGAACATTGAGCTATTTAACAAGTGCATAACACCATGAAACTTGGTCTTAAAAGAAATGTTTTTGGCAGATATAACGCTCCAAACGGTTTTTCTAAAGTTTTCAGCGCCACCTTTGTTCCAACGAAACTGTTGTGAACGGGCAGCACTAATTACTACTGGAAGCTCTGCTGGAGTCTCCACATCCTCCAAATACTTAAATTTCCAGTTTTTCAATTGTGCACGGTAACTAAGGTCCAAATCCTCTGTCAAGGTATCACCTTCCCAGTTTCCGGCATCCAGGATACATTCCTTTCTCCAAATACCAGCGGTACCGTTAAAGTTTATAAAATGCCCTTTGGCATTACGGCCTACTTGTTCCAATGTAAAGTGGGCATCCAAAGCAAAGGCTTGGATACGGGTCAATGTGGAATACTCCCTATTGATGTGTCCCCATCTGGTCTGAACCACTCCAATTTCTTGATCTTTAAAATAAATAACCGTTTTCTTTAACCAATCACTGGATGGTAAGAAATCCGCATCAAAAATGGCTATAAACTCTCCTTTGGCCAAAACTAGACCTTCCTTTAGAGCCCCCGCTTTATAACCCTGTCTATTGCTCCTTCTTATATGTATGATATCTAGTCCTGACTCCTGAAGTACTTGGATGCGCTTAGCAGTATCCAATACGGAATCATCGGTGGAATCATCCAGAACCTGGATTTCCAACTTACTCTTAGGGTATTCTATTTTCGAGATATTCTCCAACAAACGTTCCACTACATACTCTTCATTATATATTGGAAGCTGTATGGTTACAAAGGGTATTTCTTTTGGATCTAATAAATTGAATTTTGGAGCTACCTGATTTCTCCTTTTATATCCCAAATAGTTGACCAGTAAATTAAGCTGGGCCAAGCTATAAAAGAATATCAATAATAAGGAAATACTGTAAATCGTAATGATAAAGTAAGTAATTGTTAGTCCCATTTTATTTTAAACTGTATTTAAATATCCAACCTAGGATTTTTACGCCTGCAAAGATAGTACCTTTTACCGTACCTGATACTTTTGATATGCCAATTCTTTTTTTGTAACGCACTGGTACTTCGACATATGTAAATCCCTTTTTTAGAACCTTCAATTGCATTTCTACGGTCCATCCGTAAGTCTTGTCCTCCATTTCCAGCGCCATAAGTTTACTGTACCTTATGGCTCTAAATGGACCAAGATCAGTAAAAGAGGCTCCAAAGAACCATTTCATTAAAGTCGTAGCCAATGCATTTCCAAAAACCTGTTGTGGCGTCATAGACCCCTCTTCCCTCAACTCCTTTGTTCTTGCGCCAATGACAAAGTCTATGTTATCTTCAACGATCGGTTTTACCACTTTGGAAAGTTCTTCGGGGTAATCCGAATAGTCTCCGTCCATAAATACGATAATATCGGGTGTTTTGGATTGTTTGGATATATAATTAATTCCAAGAAGACAGGCATAACCATAACCCATTCTATTTTCAGTGAGAACCGTTGCTCCCGCAGCCTTGGCATTGAAGGCCGTAGCATCCGTAGAGTTGTTATTTACGACAATAATTTCCGAAACTATTTTAGGGATTTCTTTTATTACGCTTGCTATGGAATCAGCTTCATTATAGGCGGGGATTATTACTTTTATATTGGTCATTAGCGTAAATGAAGAATGATTCTTAGTTGTCCATAATTATTTTCCTAAGGCATCCTCAATACCGATAGCCTCTTTGAAAGTGCAAAGGTATTAATACTTTTTTCAATCTTTGGGCCTCGCGGTAATGATTACTACAATTATTTAACTGAACCCCGGTACTACTTTTTATTGATCAAATCCATTAGATCAACATCATTCCCCAACAGAATCTCCGTGGGGTTAATTCTTCCTTTAACCGGCCCGTTTTCCAACTTTAAGACGCCACGGGGACAAACTGCGGAACAAATACCGCAACCCACGCAACTAGACCTAATTATATTTTCACCTTTTTGGGCGTAGGCCCTAACATCTATACCCTGTTCACAATAAGTTGAACAATTACCACAGGAAATACATTGACCTCCATTGGTGGTAATTCTAAAGCGCGACTTAAACCGCTGTACAAAGCCTAAATAGGCAGCTAATGGGCAGCCAAATCTGCACCATACCCTATTTCCGAAAATGGGATAAAACCCGGTACCGATCACTCCCGCAAAAAAAGCACCGATCAATAGACTATAAGTATTTTGTACACTCTGCGTTTTTAAACCCAAAACGGTACTGGACTCGGTAGAGAAACTGTAGAGCGTCATCAATGTCATTCCCACCGCAAAGACCAATACACCGTGTACCAACCACCTCTCTACTTTCCATGAAAATAAGGACTTGCTGGAATGTTGCCTATAGGGATCCCCCAAAGTCTCCGCCAATCCTCCACAACCACATACCCAGGAACAATACCATCGCTTCCCAAAAAAATAGACCATAACGGGTACGACCACCAGAGTAAGTGCAATACCCCATATCAAAATAAAGAGCCCTATTCCACCACTGTTCAGCAAGGATTTTAAATTCCATTGGAAAAAGAAATCGTAATCTAGGGGAAAGGCGTTCTTAAAATCATAATACGGCATCTGAAGACGCACCATTATTTCAGGAATTAAAAATGCAAAGACAATTTGAAAGAACAAAACAGATGTAGTCCGCACCATTTGGTACATATTATGCCTGTATTTAATATACATTCTAACGGCCATGACCGTCATTACCGTACAGTACATAAACCCATATACGAACCAATGTCCGGCTGGATTTCCACTTAAAAATTCACTTATGGGATCTACGGGATAGGTCCAATTAACGGCATATTCTGAACGGAAGTACAGCACCAAATAAAAGGAAACCAGAAAAACGAAGACCATCCATGCGATCCATCCCCTATTGGTGGCATTTTCATGGTAAATTCCATTATTTTTTATTCCCTTTTGCCCTAACAAAACTACATTGGGAACAATAAAAAGCAATGCCCCAATAATTCCCAGGCCAAAGGTCAAAAACCACATAAGCCCCTTGTTTTCCACTATAAAACCACTTCCCGAAATTTTGCCCACCGCTGCGGCCAAATCGTGCGGACCCGTATAGATAATTTTTTTATACTCCTTATTGCTTCTGTGCTGGGAATTTGCCACTTCAAGGGCATTGGTAATTTTAGGGGATAAGGAAAGCATCCCGTTAAACTGTTTCCCCACAACATTATCTTTCATCCCCTGAATGAAAATTTCACTCGAAATGTCCTTTTCCTTCATGAGCCCATCAAAGTTGGCGGGGCTTACCTTAAACTCCCCAACGAAAGGAAGAATCGTAAAAATGGTTAGCCCGATTAGAAAAATGAAAAGCCCAATTTTTTTTATTATTTGCATCTTAAAACTTTATACGTTGCTAAAAATTCGCTTCCAACTTTTCTTTTTAGGAGTGATATTCCTCCCAAATTGGGAATTATAATGGGATACAATGGCTTGCTCATATTCCGCGTAAAATTCAGGGTCAAAATTGGCATCCTTTAGGTATTCCATAACGTAATCCATATTTCTTTCCTCTGTTAACCATCTGTCCAAAATTTCGTGGCGCATCCGAATGCCGTAGGTATTTATGCCCAGGAGTTGTTTGGTATCTTTGTGAAAGGCAATGGTAACACAGATTTTTTCCTTGGGATGCCGCCAATGAAAATGCTGCTCATGGTCCTTTTTGGAAAGATCGCTAAATACCCAACCATAGGTTTGGTATTCTATGTCCAAGAATTTTGCGGAATTAAACCAATGCCCTGGCTTATAAGCTCTTTTATTGCCGCAAATGGTCTGTGCCAAAACCTCTCCCATCATTCTACCCGTATACCAAACGGCCTCTACGGGCCTGCGATTGCCAATGGCTTCCTGTTGCTCCGCGCAATCCCCAATGGCGTAGACATCGACTATGTTGGTTTCCAAAAAATTATTGACTTTAACCCCTTTTCCTACCTCAATTCCGGAGCCTTCCAGAAAATCTATATTTGGGGCAACACCAGCCGTTAAACCCACCACATTACAGGGGATTGTTTCGCCTTTATCAGTAACCACGGCCTTTGCCCGTCCATTTTCATCCGAAACGATCTCCTTGAGATTAGTATCCAATTTTAGGTCTATGTGATGTTCTAGAATATGTTCATTGATCATTTGCGATTCCCCAGCAGGCAGGACTCCGTCCCAAAAGCTCTTTTCACGTACTAAAAAGGTAACCGGGATATCCCTACTTCTTAGCATTTCCGCTAGCTCGATCCCTATTAATCCGCCACCAACGATTACCGCTCTCTTACAAACTTCCTTGTTGGCGGCATTGGCTTCCAACAATTCCAAATCCTGTTTGGAATACAACCCCTGTACGCCATTTAAATCTTGACCGGGCCAGCCAAATTTATTGGATTTGGAGCCTGTGGCAATGATTAGTTTGTCGTATGTAATTTCCTCGGAACCTTGTAACAGTAACTTTTTATTGGCCGTATCCACTTTGGCCACATAGCCATGGACCAGATCCAATCTGTTTTTTTTCCAGAACCAGTTCTCATAGGGTTGTGTATGTTCAAACTTCATATGCCCCATATATACATACATAAGAGCTGTTCTAGAGAAAAAATATTTACTCTCCGGGGAAATAATGGTGATTTTTTTGTCGGATAGTTTTCGGATGTGACGTGCTGCCGTAATACCCGAAATTCCATTACCAATTATAACAATGTGTTCCATAGATGTTTGGTTGTTACATACTCTGTCGCACCTAAAGATAGTAACTTAAAACCTCACTTCTAATTTAGAATTATTTAACACAAGGGAAGTTTTAAGACCAAAGCTGGGAAATGCAGTTGCATTACAAATAGCGGCCTATTTAAAATGGGTCTTGCCCAGGACGGGACCTATATACCCAATTGGTTTCCCGAATATTGTAAAATCTTGAAGAAATATTACTTGCTGGCTTTTTCCAAGGTAAATGAAAACTCCGAACCTATATCTAGAACGCTCTCTACATAAATTTTTTCGTTATGTGCCTCTATAATATGTTTTACGATTGCCAATCCCAGGCCAGACCCGCCTTCGGCCCTACTCCCACTTTTATCCACCCTATAAAACCGTTCAAAGATACGCGCTAGATTTTGCTTGGAAATTCCCTCCCCATTGTCCGTAATCCGAACAATGACCTTGTTTTTAATTAAGTTTTCCACACTTACCTCAGTGGTCCCGTTCTGTTGTCCATATTTAATGGAATTTACCAGCAAATTGGTGATAACCTGTTGTATTTTTTCCTTATCGCCCTTAACATAGATCGGATTCTTGTAATCCATATCAAAAGTTAAGGTGATGTTCTTCTTAGCGGCCTTCATTTCCAAAAGATCAAAAACATTCTGAAAAAGTTCCAAAATATCAAAATCATCTATTTCCAGGTTCAGGTCCCCTACTTCCAGTTTCGTAATTAAATCCAGGTCCTTAACAATATATATAAGTCGCTCCACCCCCTTACTGGCCCTTTGAAGATACTTTTTTCTTAGACTTTTATCTTCCATGGCACCATCCAACAAGGTTAAAATATAGCCTTGGACGGTAAATAAAGGTGTTTTTAATTCATGGGAAACGTTACCCAAAAAATCTTTTCTATATTCCTCCCGGATTTTTAGGGTATCAATTTCGATCTTTTTATCCTTGGCAAACTTTTCTATTTCATCGGTCAAGGTCCGCATATCCGTAGTAATTGTCTTGGAAGCCAAAGAGGTGGACTCCAGTAGGGATACATCGTTATAAATTCGCTCTATTTTACGGTAGATAAATTTTTCTACCCTCAATTGCACTACTAGGAATGATATAAGGGAAGACGTCAATGCTATAACAACCAAGAGCCACCAATCCAAAGCACCACGGCTCCACAAAAATACACCTAACACCAAGCATAAAAAAAATGAAATTAGAATCGCGGAACGAAGGGCAAACCGATACGATTTTTTGATCCTAGTTACCATTACAATACAAACTTATACCCTACCCCTTTTACGGTCTTAAAGTTATCATCTCCAATTTTTTCGCGAAGTTTCCTAATATGGACATCGATCGTTCTACCACCTACCACTACCTCATTGCCCCAAACTTTATCCAAGATTACTTCTCTTTTAAAAACTTTATTAGGCTTGGAAGTCAAAAGTGCCAGAAGTTCAAACTCTTTTCTGGGAAGGATTATCTCTTCTCCCTTATTAATAATTTTGTATTCCTCCCTATTTATTACAATGTCCCCAACCTTAACGATATCCTCAACTTCCTGTTCTTCGTTCTTTAATCTTCTAAGCAAAGCTTTTACCTTGCTCACCAATACCTTAGGCTTAATGGGCTTTGTAATATAATCGTCCGCACCAGCATCAAATCCTGCCATTTGAGAATAGTCCTCTCCCCTTGCGGTAAGAAACGTAATTAAAGTGTCTTCCAAGCCTTCGGTCCTACGGATAATCTCACAAGCTTCAATACCGTCCATCTCCGGCATCATTACGTCCAAAATAATTAAGTGGGGCTTTTTCTTTTTTGCCTTGGCAACTCCTTCCGCCCCATTCTTGGCAGTAAAAACCTCATATCCTTCAGCGGATAAATTGTAAGCTACAATTTCTAGAATATCCGGTTCATCATCAACCAAAAGTATCTTAATATCCTTTTTTTTCATGCCTTAATTTTTATGGTTTTTGGCGGTCATCTTTAACCAGTATCTCTTTTTTGAAGAATTACAACTTTTTATAATACCCAATTCCAGTACAATTATAAGCTGCCCTTTAAACCTTAATATTTATTGGTTTTCGGCTTCAAAAGTAAAGATAATACTATTACATGGAACCTCTTAACACGGATTTAATATAGTAACATTTAGATAACGTTAAGCCAACAAAGTATTAATCTGAGGGTAACGGGACTTTTACAGTTGGGTTATTAATTTGCCATGTTTAAATAAAACAAGTGAACTCAAAAATGAAACCAAAAAATTCAGTTGAAATGAAAAAACTTTTATTATCCGCATTGGCCATAGGTGCTTTGGCGTTTACATCATGTAGTAATGATGACGAACCACCAATAGCCGAGGTTGTTGCTACCTGCAATGACGGAATTCGAAATCAAGGAGAGACAGAAGTTGACTGTGGAGGGCCAAACTGCCAACCATGTACTGTGGCTACCGCAACTTGTGAAGACGGTATCCAAAATGGAGACGAAACCGGAATAGATATAGGAGGTTCTTGTGCGGAAATCATTACCGTTTCCGGAGAAATAAGCACCGACACCACATGGTCTGCTGACAATATTTATCTATTGGCGGGAAAAGTTGTTATAGGAGTTGGAAAAACTTTGACCATTGAGCCCGGTACCATTATTAAAGGTAAGCCTGGTTCTGGATCTTTGGCATCTGCATTGATTGTACAAAGAGGATCTACCATTATGGCCAACGGCACCCCCGAAAAGCCTATTATATTTACTGCCGAGGCCGATAATATTGGCGTTGGACAATCAGCTGGTACCAATTTGGACCATAACCAAAGAGGACTTTGGGGAGGATTGGTTGTTTTAGGTAGAGCTACCGGTTCTTTTAAAGGAGATGTTACCCAGGTACAAATAGAAGGGATTCCTGCAGACGACACTTTTGGGCTTTACGGACCTGGAGATGCCTTAAACGATGCGGATAACTCTGGAGAATTGGAGTATATCTCTATTCGCCACGGTGGTGCCTTGATTGGGGAAGGAAACGAGATAAACGGACTTACCCTAGGTTCTGTTGGAAGTGGTACCAAGATTGAAAATATTGAAGTTGTTGCCAATGTTGATGACGGTATAGAATTTTTTGGAGGTACTGTTAGTCCAAAGAATCTACTGGTTTGGGGCCAAGGTGATGATGCCCTGGATATTGATCAAGCCTATTCCGGAACTATAGATAATGCCGTCGTAATTTCTGGCGAGGCTTCTGACCATGCTTTTGAAATAGACGGGCCAGAAGGCTCTATTACAGGTTCTTTTACCCTTCAAAACGTTACTATTTTTGGAAGCGCAACAGCAGCAGATGGTGAATATGCAGATTACAGAAGTAATGCTATGGGAACTACCAAAAACATCTATGCCATTGGATTCCAGGATGGAAAAGATATCGAATTGGATGCCAATGATGTTGCCCAGAATTTCTTGGATGGAAAATTGACATTTGAAGCCTGGCAAGTGGTAGGTTTCAACAACAGCATTTTCGCTGAAAAAGTTAAAAAAGATGACGCTGGAAACGACGTGGAATCAAAGATAATCCTAAATCCAACATTTACCGAAAGAGCTGCTGATTGGACCACCCAGGTTACCGCTGGTGCCCAGACTGTAGGAGCAGACCTTACCGTATTTTCATGGACATATGCAAGTGCCAAAGCAGGTTTAGGTTTCTAACCGAAACACTAACACCCCTTTAAAATAAGAACCAATTGCTCGCCCAAACCCAGTGGCGGGCATTTGGTTTATTACGATAAAATGATTAATTACTTATGAAATACTCACTAAGACTTTCAACTTTCACTTTTTTTATTTTTCAACTCATCTTTTCACAAACTGGCGAAGTATCGGGTACATTGATCGATGCCGATTTTCAAGATCCCGTACCCTTTGCCAACATCCTTGTCAAAGGAACCACTATAGGCACCACCTCCGACTTTGATGGCAATTACAAGATTAGCCTTGACGAAGGCACCCACACCCTTTCATTTTCATTCCTAGGATATAAAACCGTTGAAATTACCGATGTTGTCATAAAGGCCAACGAGGTAACCAACGTAAACGTTACTATGGAAACCCTGGCCGAAGGCCTGGATGAAGTTGTGGTATCTGTCAGCGTTAAGAAAAATACGGAAACAGCTGTTTTGGGTATCCAGAAAAAAGCCGTTAACCTTTTGGACGGACTCTCTGCAGAAGCTTTCAAAAAAACAGGCTCCAGTGATGTAGCAAGTGCCATTAAATCTGTACCGGGCGTATCGGTCCAGGGTGGTAAATATGTCTATGTTAGGGGTCTGGGTGATCGCTATACCAAATCTATTTTGAACGGGGTGGACATTCCTGGCCTGGATCCGGACAGAAACACTATTCAATTGGACATTTTCCCTACCAATATCATTGACAATATTTTGGTTCTTAAATCTGCTTCTGCAGATCTGCCTGCCGATTTTACCGGTGGTATCGTAAATATTGTCACCAAGGATTATCCCACTAAAAAAGAACATAGCATTTCCCTTAGTGGCAGTTATAATCCGGATATGCACTTTAATGGCAACTATTTGGATTATAAAGGCAGTTCCACAGATTTTTTGGGATTTGACAACGGTAACCGTAGTGTTCCCATAAACCGAAATCAGGAAATCCCAAACACTTATGAATACAATCCATTATTAACTGCGATTACCAAAAAGTTTAATCCGGTACTATCGGCCATGAAGGCAAATAGCGCAATGGACTATAGCTTTGGATTCACTACTGGCAATCAATATAATGTGGGCAAAGGTGAAAACAGATTGGGATTTTTAGCTTCTGTTTCTTATAAAAACACCACTACTTTTTACGAAGGGGCGGAGAACAACTTCTACAGAAGAAATTCGGACACTTCTGTTTTCGAATTGGAAACGGATAGGACCCAAACCGGAGATTTAGGAAGAAATAATGTTTTGGTAAGTGGGTTATTGGGCACATCGTTTAAAACTGAAAAATCCAAATACAAACTAAATATCCTTCATCTGCAGAACGGGGAATCTACGGCAGGTTATTTTAGCCAGACCCTCAACTTTTCAGATTTTGTGAATTTCTCCAAGGACAACTTGGAATATACCCAACGGGCCATATCCAATGTGCTATTATCAGGGACACATGCCAGCGAAGATGCCTCTTGGACTACCGAATGGGCGCTTTCCCCAACACTATCCACAATTCAGGACAAGGACATTAGAACAACTTCTTTTAGGGTAGAGGACGGAGTTTATTCCATTCCACAGAACAACCAACCAAAAAGGATTTGGAGGGATTTGGAAGAGATCAATGCCGTTGCAAAATTGGATATTACCAAAAAATATGACTTTTTGGAAAAAGATGCCAAATTAAAATTTGGGGCCTATAGTTCTTACAAGACCAGGGATTTCAGCATTTTAAACTTTGAAATAGAGAACAATGCCCAAACCACTAAATTCAATGGGGTTGCAGACAACATCCTCTTGAATGATAACCTATGGACGGTGAACAACAACTCGGGTTCCTATATTGATCCGGATATTTCAATAGCAGAACCTGCCAATACCTTTGATGCGGTACAACAAAACATTGCAGGCTACGTATCCAATGAATTTAAATTGGGTCAAAAATTGCGTACTATCCTAGGGCTAAGGGTCGAAAAATTCGAATCTAGGTATACAGGGGAAGACAATAAAGACATTAACGACCCCCAAAAGGTCATTTATGATAACGAAACCATTATAGATAAGTTTGACCTTTTCCCCACCGCCAATTTAATTTATGAATTAACGGAAGAGGTCAACTTAAGGGGATCTTTTTCCAGGACAACGGCAAGACCTTCTTTTAAGGAAGCTTCCATTGCCAAAATTTTTGACCCCTTATCCAATAATACCTTCATTGGTAATATTAATTTGGACCCCACTTACATTAACAATTTCGATTTTAGGGTAGAATGGTTTGGCGAAAGTGCAGAGATGATCGCATTGAGCAGTTTTTATAAAAAATTCACGGACCCCATAGAACTTACTTACTTTGAGTCTTCTTCGGATAACTTTACCCCCCAAAACTTGGGTGATGCAGATGTAATTGGATTGGAGTTTGAACTAAGAAAGAATTTAGGTTTCATAGCCGAACCCCTTTCCAATTTTAGCTTCAATGTAAATACCTCTATAATAAAATCTACACAAATCTATAGCGAAAGTGAACGTAATCTCAGGACTCTCGGACTAAGGGATGGGGAAACTTTGGGCACTGACAGGGAGCTACAGGGACAGTCCCCTTTCCTTATCAATTCAGGATTAAATTATGAGGGAGACGAAAACGGCATCCAAATGGGCATGAACTATAACGTACAGGGAAAAACATTACAAGTCGTTGGCAACGGATTTGTACCAGATGTTTACACCATGCCGTTTCACAATTTAAATTTTAATTTCTCAAAAAGTTTTGGCGAAAACCAAAATCAAAGTGTTAGTTTTAAAATTAGCAATCTTTTGGATGATGATGTTGAAAGTGAATATGAATCGTACAAAGCTCAAAATCAGACTTTCTCCAAAAGAAGTCCCGGGAGATCGTTCACTTTGGGTTACAATTTAAAATTCTAGAACCTTAATAAATTCTAAATAAAAAAGAGGCCCAATAAATTGTTTTTTAACATATAATTTGGCCTCTTTTTGCATTTCATCGAATATTCCAGTATAAATTTAGATGGCGGAAACGTACTGCGCTTAAAATTATTACATTTACGGTATATTATTTGCTGTTTAAGTGTCTATGAAGCAACTCTACCTAGTTATAGCCTTACTTTTTATCTCTTTTTCCTACGGACAGGATTCCAAAGGAAGTGGCGGAGGTGGGGATATACCCGGTTTTAAGATATACCCCAATCCGGTTACCAATGGTAGGGTATATATTAGTACTTCCCTAAACGCCCCAAAACAAATTCTAATTTTCGATATTTTTGGATCCCAAGTTTTGGAAACCACCATAATCGGAACGGAACTCAATGTTAATGATTTGGATGCAGGCGTTTATATGTTAAGAGTTAACGAAAAAAACAAAGTAGCTACACGAAAACTGATCATTAAATAGTACCTCCCCAACTTAACTACCTTCACAATTATCTCACTTTTAGCATTTTGGAGCCTTATTTAACAACCAAAATCGAGATTCACATACAAAATTGGCTCGTTTACAACATTTAATACCTCCGGCTCCTCTTGTTTGCTATATTTACTGTGTTGATCCCAAATCAATACTAACCTATGAAAATATTTTACACCCTACTGTTTCTGGTATTTTCTATGGCTATTTCTGCACAAGAATTTATTGAAGAACCTGTGGACAGAAATGACCCGCCCAATACATTTAAATTATATCCCAATCCTGCTTATCAGGAGGTAGTATACATTACCACCAAGCATAACGGAACAAAGGATGTAGTAATCTATGATGTCTTTGGCACCATAGTGTTACAGGACCGTATTAAGACCAGTCTTTTAAACATTTCCAAGCTTGCGCCTGGAGTATATGTTTTACAAATTACCGAAGACCGGGTTACAATGACGAGAAAATTGGTAGTGAAATAAGGCTTCTTAGCTTCCATTATATTTTCTGAACATCCTTGTTATATCAGATCTACCTCAATTTTTTATTGCACGCTCATTTACTGTAATGCCCTGTTAGGGGTCTAGGTTTATTCACGCCCATTATGAATTATCAACAAAACAGTAAAAGAGGTTTTCCACGCTGTTGTTATCATTACTTTTGCGGTAGGAATATAGAATATGCCCATAGATACTATTTTTAATATCTCCACTGAAGCAGCGTTCAACGCCATGGCCTTGAAAACTTTTGGAATCCAATACCATGGTAATATGGTCTACCAGGAGTTTTGTAGGCACTTGGGTAAAGATGAATCCACTGTAAAGCGCATTGAGGATATCCCTTTTCTTCCGATAGAATTTTTTAAAACCAAAAAGGTAGTTACCGGTTCCTTTACTCCCCAAATTATATTTACCAGTAGTGGTACTACTGGAAGCGAGGTAAGCCAGCATTACGTCCAAAGTACGGAACTCTATGAAAATAGCTATCTAATGGCTTTTAAACAATTTTATGGGGATATAGAGGATTACTGTGTACTTGCGTTATTGCCTTCTTATCTGGAAAGGGAGGGTTCATCCTTAATTTATATGGCCCATGATCTTATTCTAAAAAGCAACCATCCTGATAGCGGCTTTTATTTGGATGATATTGATCGTTTGAAAAACACTTTGGTTAGATTGGATCGAAGCGGTACCAAAATACTACTGTTGGGTGTCTCCTTTGCCCTATTGGACATGGCGGAGGAATACCATTTAAACCTAAAGAATACCATAATTATGGAAACCGGAGGTATGAAAGGCCGAAAAAAAGAATTGATCCGTGAGGAATTGCATGACCTACTAAAAACTGGTTTTGGAGTAGCTAGTATCCATTCGGAATACGGGATGACAGAACTATTATCCCAAGCCTATTCCCAAGGGGACGGACGCTTCTTTGCCCCCAAATGGATGAAGGTACTGACCAGGGAGACCGAGGACCCCCTTTCTCTGCAGGAATTGGAGAAAACAGGAGGCGTTAATGTCATTGACCTGGCCAATTTAAACTCCTGTTCCTTTATTGCCACCCAAGATTTGGGAAAGGTGTATAGCGATGGGAGTTTTGAAATACTGGGCAGGTTCGATCATTCCGATATTAGAGGCTGCAATTTAATGGTCTTATAATCCCAATATTTTAGCGCCACAATGGAAGGTAAGGCAGAGCAGTTCTTTTTGGAGCGCCTGCAGCAAGTCGGGCAACTATGTTGGGTAGTCGCCGTACTTCTTTATATGCACCATTACCGAACTACATGGTATAGGGTCTTCGACCCCTGAATACCGTTAATTTTTAAAGATAAACCCTGATAAAATTAGTCCTGCAAGGATAATTAACAAGATAGCGGTAATAATGGCCGCACCTATTTTAGTCTTTTTATTATCCTGAAAAATATAATTATCCTTTGGGTCATTTGTATCTTTTAAGACTTGAGTATTTTCTTCTCCCTGTTTTCTGGTCATATTTGAAATTTTATTGATTATCCAAAATACACCTGCCGAACAACATCTCTTAATGCTATCAACTAAAATCTTAACTCTATTATTCTGAAATAATAAAAATTGGATATTCTAGAAAATTTCTGAATACCGCTAACATGGAAGCAGAACCAAAAAGGTGTTTTTACCGCTAAAATCTACCTAATTCCTAAAGTTATACAGCTAGAAATGGAGCGTATGTAATTCAACTTACCGTCAACCACTTAAAAAAAGAGGCGAGTGCGAGCTATTTTTCTGAGCTGTATTCCAAAATATCACCTGGTTGACATTCCAAAACTTCACAAATGGAATTCAATGTGGAAAACCGAATTGCCCTTGCCTTCCCATTTTTTAGTATGGATATATTGGCCATAGTTAATCCCACCCGTTCCGAAAGCTCGGTGACCGATATCTTCCTCTTTGCCAACATTACATCCAAATTTACAATTATGGCCATTACTATACCGTGAGTTCATTTTCTTCAGACAACTGATTTCCTTCCTTAAATATTTCGGCCAATACAAATGACAATAACATCATAACAAAGGGAATGAACGCTATATTTATGATACTTAATTCACCCTGTTCAAAAACAAAAATTGAATAACTATACAAGAGAAACAAAATAAATAAATACTTGCCCAATCTAACAAAGGACGTGACATTTCTTTTATTAAAAGTTTGTGTTTTTGTGACGGACTCTACCACCAATTGAAATTCTTTAAAACACAGAAATATAAATACTAGAATAGCGCTGTATCTTATATATTGTATATACAATGAGCTCAAAGTTAATTTGTCCAGCCTAAATATATTTTCGTGCGCAGGAACATCCTGCCCATCAAGTCTCCATGTATGCGTAGTACTAATCCCCACCTCAGCACCTCCCTTTATCTGAATATTCAAAGCCTTATAATAATCGGAATCGATTTGAATATGGATAAATAGCGCAGTTAACGCAACAAAAAGAACAATACAGAGAATTTTACAAAATCTACATAGGAGAATAACAACATTGAGCAATCTATTTTTTGTCATAATCTTTATATCAAATCTATCGGAAATTTAACATAAAAATATCGATAAACAATATATTATTATCATTTATCGATATACAATTTTATTTAAAGAAATTATTAGGCTACCACCAATACAAAGTAATTTTTCTTTCCGCGCTGCAACAACACATATTTATTGTTGATAAGGTCTTCCGCGGAAATGATATAATCCTCCTTGACTTTTTCCTTATTTACGGAAATGGAATTTTGTTTCAATTCGCGCCTTGCCTCCCCATTAGACCCTAAAAATCCTGTTTTTGCAGCCAAGGCCCCAATCATATCCAACCCATTTTCAATATCTTCCTTGGACACCTCAGCCTGTGGCACACCTTCAAAAACATCTAAAAATGTCTTTTCGTTTAGTTTTTTCAAGTCCTCAGAAGTCGATTTTCCAAATAGAATATCACTGGCCTTGATGGCGTTGTCCAAATCTTCCTGAGAGTGCACCATTACCGTAACCTCATCGGCCAAGCGCTTTTGAAGGACTCTTAAATGTGCTGCTTCATGATGGGTTTTTACCAAATTTTCTATTTCCTGCTTTGGCAAAAAAGTAAAGATTTTAATATATTTTTCGGCATCCTGATCAGAGGTGTTCAACCAATATTGATAAAATTTGTAAGGTGAAGTTCTTTCCGAATCCAACCAAATATTACCTCCTTCAGACTTGCCAAATTTGGTGCCATCGGCCTTTGTAATCAAAGGACAGGTAAGGGCAAATCCTTTTCCTCCTCCAATTCTACGAATTAGCTCGGTTCCGGTAGTAATATTGCCCCACTGATCACTACCTCCCATTTGAAGGGTACAATTATGCTCCCTGAATAGATGTAAAAAATCATATCCTTGTACCAATTGATAGGTAAATTCTGTAAAGGACATGCCTTCCTTGGCTTCAGCGGACAATCTTTTCTTAACGGAATCCTTGGCCATCATATAATTTACGGTGATGTGCTTCCCTACATCCCGAATAAATTCTAAAAAAGAAAAATCTTTCATCCAGTCATAGTTGTTCACCAAGACGGCACTATTTTCCTTCCCACTATTAAAATCCAAAAAACGTGAAAGCTGTTCTTTTATAGCAGCCTGATTATGGGCCAAAGTGGCCTCGTCCAGCAGATTGCGCTCTGTAGATTTTCCTGAGGGATCACCGATCATTCCTGTTGCGCCACCTATCAATGCATATGGTTTGTGGCCTGCCAATTGAAAATGGCGAAGCATCATTACCCCTACCAAATGCCCTATATGAAGTGAGTCCGCCGTTGGATCTATTCCCACATAGGAGGATTGCATTCCGCTCAACAAATGTTCTTCCGTCCCGGGCATTACGTCGTGCAACATTCCCCTCCAAGTTAATTCTTCTACAAAATTTATAGTCATGCTTTAAATATTCCATTTCAATAATAGCTACAAATATAAAATAAATAGGTTGCTTAAGTCCTGCTGAAAAAGGAATAAATTCAAGGCAATTGAGTAAATTTGCGCCATGATTTTAGTCACAGGCGGTACTGGTTTGGTAGGAGCACACCTTCTTTTGCACTTATTGCAAAATGGTAGCTTGGTCAAAGCCATTCATAGAAAAAGGAGCAATTTAGAAGAAGTAGAAAAGGTTTTCGGCTATTATAGCGATCAAGCCCAAGAACTTTTTCAAAAAATCTCATGGGTAGAGGCAGATCTCAACGACCTTCCGTCACTGGAAATCGCTTTTGAAAATGTCACCCATGTCTATCACTGTGCAGCCCTAATTTCTTTTGACCCTAATGACTATGAACTCTTGCGTACCATAAATATTGAAGGCACAAAGAATATTGTAAATCTGTGTATTGCCAATGGTGTAAAAAAATTATGCTACGTAAGTACTATTGGTGCCATTGGGAGAACCATTGACAACCAAGAAGCCACGGAGGAAACCGATTGGAATTCCCAGCAGAGCAATGTTTATGCCTTGACCAAGATGGATGCGGAACTAGAAGTCTGGAGGGGAGCTCAAGAAGGCATTCCTGTTGTAATTATAAATCCAGGGGTTATTCTGGGTCCAGGTTTTTGGCATACAGGGACAGGGACTTTGTTTAAAACTGCTTTTAAAGCACGTAAGTACTATCCACCAGGAGGTACTGGTTTTATTACCGTTAGTGATGTGGTTAATATAATGGCCCAATTAATGGAGTCTTCCATAAACAATGAAAAGTTTATCCTTGTGGCCAAACATCTTTCCTATAAAGAAATTCTTCAGAAAATCACAAAGGCCTTTGGAAAGCCTGGTCCCAGTAGGGAGCTTAAATTTTGGGAATTGGAAATTTTTTGGCGATTGGATTGGCTTAAAAACATTTTTTGGAAAAGCGGAAGAAAACTTACCAAGAATTCGGTTACTTCCCTACGAAAAAACCAAATGTTCAATAGTGACAAGATCAAAAATCAATTAGGGTATTCCTTCGAAGATTTGGACAATGCCATTGAGCTGTCCTGTAATAAGTTTATGGAAGGGAATCCTTAGTTTTTAGCGGCTTTTTTTAAGGTTGGGATTCGATTTCTCTTTTGCTTCGATCAAGGAATCCTGCTTCTGCTTCCTTTCCTCTTCAAACCCCTTTTCATCCTTCTCCAATTTGTCCTTCACTTGGGTATAAATAGACTCATATACCGTAGGGATTGAGGCATAATAAGTATCACTTCCTACAAATTGAACGCTATCGATACCATATTTGGTGTAGATATACTCCATAGGTTCAATTTCATATTCGTTTAATATGCTTTCATTAATTATCTTGCTTGCATTTAACAAGGAAATATCATATAAAATAGCGGCCATTTTATCCTCCGGGATAAGATTTTCTGGTTTTTCCACCACCTTTTCATTGCAGGAAAATAACAATCCTAGAAAAATGGGGACTATATATTTTACCATTCTCATCTATTAAAAGTTAACCTCATAGCGCTTCTCTCTTCTGAAAAAACACCGTTTTCATAGGCCAAATGGCCATTTACAAAAGTATGGGTTATCCTGGATTTAAACGAATTTCCTTCAAACGGTGACCATCCACATTTATAGGCAATGTTTTCTTTGGTTACCGTCCAGGAATCATTAAGATCCAACACCACAAGATCCGCATAATAACCTTCCTTTATAAATCCGCGTTTTTTTACTTGGAACAATTTTGCTGGATTATGGCACATTTTCTCCACAATTTTCTCCAAACTTATCCTTCCGGAGTGATAGTATTCCAACATAGCAGGCAAGGCATGTTGCACCAAAGGACCTCCTGATGGGGCCGAGGTATACACATTATTCTTCTCTTCCAAAGTATGGGGTGCGTGGTCCGTGGCAATAACATCTATACGGTCGTCCAATAATGCATCCCAAAGCTGATCTCTATCTGCCGCAGTTTTAACGGCAGGATTCCATTTTATCAAAGTGCCTTTGGTGTCGTAATCGGCCTCTGAAAACCAAAGATGGTGAATACAGACCTCGGAAGTAATTTTTTTATCCTCAAGAGGTATATCATTTCTAAAAAGCCCCGTTTCCTTTCCTGTAGAAACATGAAACACATGAAATCTTGCTCCTGTTTTTTTGGCAAGGGCTATGGCCTTTGAGGAAGAAAGATAACAGGCTTCGGCACTTCTGATCAATGGATGGTATTTTACCGGAATATCATCACCAAATTGGGCGTGATATTTTGTAAAATTTGCCTTTATAGTGGCCTCATCCTCACAATGTGCGGAAATTACCATCTCGGTATTTCTAAATATCTTTTCTATTACCTCCTCATTATCCACCAACATATTACCCGTTGAGGAACCTAAAAAAAGTTTAACTCCGGAACAGGCATTCTTATCCAATTTCTTTATCTCCTCCAAATTATCATTGGTACCCCCGAATAAAAAGGAATAATTGGCGAAGGCGGAATTTCTTGCCAATTCAAACTTTGCCTCCAAAGCTTCAATGGTTGTTGTTTGGGGATTGGTGTTGGGCTGCTCCATAAAAGAAGTAATTCCACCAGCTACCGCTGCACGGCTCTCCGTACCAATGGTTCCCTTATGGGTTAGACCTGGCTCCCTAAAATGTACTTGATCATCTATGACACCGGGAATCACGTATTTCCCGTCCAAGTCTATGACCTTTGTTGCAGCATCCGCAGAAATATTTGCCTCTATTTTAATAATGATATCATCTTCCAGCAAAATATCACTAGGGAACACTTTATTGTCATTGACAATTTTAGCGTTTTTCAATAGTATCCTTCCCATTCTAAAATTTATTTTTTTGAAATAAACTGCTTAACTTCATCTGAATTACCCCGAAAACGGCCTCATTTATAATGGAAGCACTCATCTTGGATTTACCCCTTATTCTATCGGTAAAAATAATAGGCACCTCAAGAATTTTATACTTTTTTAGATGGGCCCTGAACTTCATTTCTATTTGAAATGCGTATCCAATAAATTTAATGGAATCCAAATTGATGGTTTCCAAAACCTTTCGCCTATAACAAACGAACCCAGCAGTGGGGTCATGGACCTTCATACCTGTAATTAATTTAACATAGAAAGAGGCTCCATAAGACAACAATATCCGGTGCAAGGGCCAATTTACAACATTAATACCTTTTTTGTATCTGGAACCCACGGCCACATCTGCTCCCCCAATACAAGCCTCACGCAGTTTTATAAGGTCTGAAGGGGCATGGGAAAAATCGGCATCCATCTCAAAAATATATTCATATTTTCTTTCGATTGCCCATTTAAACCCGTGAATATAAGCTGTTCCCAATCCAAATTTATCCTGTCTTACTTCTAAAAACAAACGATCCGAATATTGTTCCTGTAAATTTCTTACCGCATTTGCAGTGCCGTCTGGAGAATTATCGTCTACAACCAGGATATGAAAATCCTGCTCCAAAGCAAAGACGGAATGAATAATGAGTTCAATGTTTTCAATTTCATTGAAGGTAGGAATAATGACTAAGCTATCCGCCATTTAGGTATTGCAATTTTAGCAAAAATAGTATTTTAAAAACTGTAGCGAAATAACATAAGGGTTTTATGATTTTTTTAAAGATTAATATTGATCGGAAGTTATCATTTGTAGTCCTCAGATAGAAATATTTATTAGTTATCTATAGGTGAAGCCGAAATAACCCGCCGTACAAGTTTTTAAAAACTTGTAGTTTTTTTTGCAAAAAGGAGGGAATAAAGAAAGGATTCATATATTTTCCCCATGGATCTAGTTATAAAAAAAGCTTAGGTTTAGGTAAGTTTTCAGCTTCCTCATTTAAAACAACATAGAAACCTACATCCAATAAGTAGAATAATATTGTTGCTGGTTGAACTAAATGGCACGAAGAAGACGTTATTACCTTCTTCCATACCATTATAAAACCGGATAAGATCAAGGATAAAAGGAGGGCAATTGGGAAAATGGATTATATTTGGGGTATCCTGAGAAATAAACCATAGGCTGTGCAAATAGAAGCTATTTTAAGAAATCAGAACGCTGAAGATTGGATAACGATTATCCTTTTTTCCAGTATCTTTTTTATGGTGCTCGCCAAAACTACCTATTACAGCCGATTTTTAAATTATATCATCCTGCCGTTCAACAATAAGTATATTTTCCTTTACCAAAAGAAAGACAGGCTCTTTAATTGGTTTAACATTTTTTTCAGTATTTTCCAATTGCTCAATTTCTCGCTTTTCATCTATTTTGTAAACAAAATATTTTTTCAATTTCCAGGAAAAGAACAAATTGGACTCTATATACTTATTTTTACATCGCTATTTTTATTTGTGGTTATTAAACTTCTTTTGCAATTTGGCAATGGTTTTATCTTTAATGCCAACAAGACCATTTCTGAAATCGTTTTTAAAAAACTCTCCTACCTCAACTACAGTGGTATTGTCTTGTTATTTGCCAACCTTATATTAAATTATGTCTTACAAGAGTCAAAAGCGGTAATTTTCATAAGTATTTTGTTAGTATTGATTATTAACGCCATTGGCTGGATAACGACGTTGAGAAATCATCAAAAATTCCTTGCCAGTAATTTTGTATATTTTATTTTGTACCTTTGCGCTCTTGAAATAGCACCAATTATTATAGTTGGTAACTATCTAATAGACCGAAACCTATGAAAGTAAAAACTATTTTGGTTTCACAGCCAGAACCTAAGATGGAAAACTCCCCATATTCCAAGCTTATAGATAAGGAGAAAATAAAAGTCGATTTTAGGCCTTTTATTCACGTGGAAGGTGTTGATGCGAAAATGGTTCGACAACAAAAAATTGATCTTAAAAATTATACCGCCATTATACTTACAAGTAGAAATGCGGTTGATCATTTCTTTAGGATTGCGGAAGAAATGAGGTTTAAAGTGCCTGATTCGATGAAATACTTTTGTCAGTCAGAAGCAGTGGCCTACTATCTTCAAAAGTACGTTGTGTATCGCAAGCGCAAAATTTATGTAGGGAAAATGAATTTTCCAGATTTAAATACTTTATTCAAAAAATACAAAGACGAGAAATTTTTATTGCCGTCTTCGGATGTTCTAAAACCTATTGTTCCCGAAACATTGGATAGTTTAGGTATCGATTGGACAAGAGGTATATTCTACAAAACGGTAATAAGCGATCTATCCGATCTAAGGGATGTTTACTACGACGTTTTGGTATTCTTTAGTCCCTCTGGTATAGAATCACTTTTAAAGAACTTTCCTGATTTTAAACAGAACGAAACGAGAATTGCGGTTTTTGGAAATTCTACGGTAAAGGCGGCTACGGATGCTGGACTAAGAATAGACATTCAAGCTCCAACCCCCGAGACCCCTTCCATGACCATGGCACTTCAGAGATACATTACCACTGTAAACAAGAAATAATCCAAGTCTTTACTATTACAAATAATTAATTAAGCCATTGACCAATATAAAAAAACCCCGAGGCAAGCCTCGGGGTTTTTTGTTAAAAAGCGTATCGTTGCGGTCCACCCCGCCTAATTTCTTCATTGGCATATGCTTCAAATTTCTTAAAGTTTTCACGAAAGGCATTGGTTAATTTAAATGCGGTCTTATAATAGGCCTCGTCATTGTTCCAAGTTGCCCGCGGACTTAACACACTAGTAGGGACGCCCGGACATTCCCTGGGTTGTGCCACTCCAAAAACAGAATGGATATGGTACTTGTCATAACTGTATAACCCCAATTCGCCACTAAGGGCCGCATGGATCATGGCACGGGTATATTTTAATTTCATTCTGGTACCCACCCCATAAGAGCCACCGGTCCATCCCGTATTTACCAACCAAACGTTAACCCCTGCATCCAACATTTTTTTACTGAGCATTTCAGCATATTTTGTGGGATGCAAAGGCATAAAAGGGGCTCCAAAACAGGCCGAGAAACTAGGTACCGGCTCAACTACCCCAGCCTCCGTACCCGCCACCTTGGCCGTGTATCCGGAAATAAAATGATATGCGGCCTGACTTGGAGTTAATTTAGAAATGGGAGGCAGTACCCCAAAAGCATCGGCAGTGAGAAAGAAAATATTCTTTGGGTTCTTGCCAATGGACGGTACCTGAATATTATCAATATTGTAAATGGGATAACTTACCCGAGTATTTTGGGTGATCGAAGTATTTTCATAGTCGACCACCCCATTGGCATCCAGTACCACATTTTCCAAAAGTGCCCCTTTCTTAATAGCCCCATAAATTTCGGGCTCATTTTCTTCCGAAAGATTAATGACCTTGGCGTAGCATCCTCCTTCAAAATTAAACACCGTATTTTCCTTTGTCCAACCATGTTCATCATCCCCGATCAATTTTCTATGCGGGTCTGCGGACAAAGTGGTCTTACCTGTTCCGGAAAGACCAAAAAATATAGCAGTATCCCCCTCGTCACCCACATTTGCCGAACAATGCATTGGAAGGCAATTTTTATACACTGGGAGAATAAAATTAAGTGCTGAAAATATGCCCTTTTTAATTTCTCCAGTATATCCCGTACCTCCTATCAAGGCTATTTTTCGAGTGAAATTCAATATGGCAAAATTGTGCTTTCTAGTACCATCCTCTTCCGCTTTGGCCATAAAACCAGGGGCATTTATCACCGTCCATTCAGGATCAAATCCAACCAATTCTTCATTTGTAGGCCTTAAAAACATGTTGTAGGCAAACATATTGGACCAAGGGTATTCATTAATTACCCTGATATTCATTTTATATTCGTCGTCGGCACAAGCAAAACAATCCCTTATATAAAGCTCCTTTTCATTTAGATATTTGATCACCTTGTTGTAAAGGGCATCAAACTTTTCGCTTTCAAAAGGAATGTTCACATTGCCCCACCAAATTTTATCGGTAGTTATATCGTCCTCAACTATAAACCTATCCATAGGAGATCTACCTGTAAATTCACCGGTATTTATTGCCAAAGCCCCGGTAGACGAGGTTACACCCATACCCCTTTCCACTGTAATTTCATGTAGTCTGGAAGGGGATAATTGATAGTAGATCTTTTTTGTTGTAATACCATACGCACTTAACGAAATGGTTTGCGCTGATGGGGTTGATGCATTCATAATAATTGATTTTTATCAGAAAAATAAAGGCTCTAAGAGCTTGTTAATTTTAATTCGATGGACTTTGATTAAGGACCCTAATTCCCAAAAGTATCCAACCCGTGACCAGTAGAAGACCACCAATGGGTGTCAATAAGGCTATTTTCTTAAAATCAAAACTTGTTAGGGCATTGGTTGCCAAAAGATAAATTGAAAAGGAAAAAAATACTATTCCAGCGACAATGAAATAATAAACAAGCCTTTTTCGTTCTTCCGCCAATAAATTGAAACCCCCTAAAATCATTAGGAACAATGCATGGTACATCTGGTATTTTACTCCTGTTTCAAATGTACCTATGGCCGTGGCATCCAGCATTTTTTCCAGACCGTGTGCCCCAAAAGCTCCTAAAAGAACTGCCGTTAGTCCAAAAAATAGCCCGGTTACAAAAATTGTTTTGTTCATAACTTATTAATGCTTATTCTTTACAAATATAACAATTTGATACCTTAGTGTTTGTTAATTACAAAAGTTAAAAACCAATGCGGCGAAAAATACTTGTTGTGGGCACAGGGAAATCCACCTCTTATTTGTTGGATTATTTACTGCAAAAAGCAGAAAAAGAAAATTTACATCTTACTATTTGTGACTTAAATACAGATGCCCTACCTGACAAAATAAAATTACATCCAGCATGTACTACCTTAAAATTAGACATTTTTAATGATGTGGCCAGAAGAAAGGTTATCAATGAATCGGACGTAGTGGTCTCTATGCTTCCTGCACGGTTTCATCTCAAGGTTGCCATAGACTGTTTACAATTTGGGAAACATTTGGTTACTGCCTCCTATATAAGTGATGAAATAATGGCCTTAGATCAACAGGTAAAAGAAAAAGGTCTAGTTTTTATGAACGAAATTGGATTGGATCCAGGAATAGACCATATGAGTGCCATGCAGGTTATAGATAACATTAGGGACCAAGGCGGTAAAATGATTCTATTCGAATCTTTCACCGGGGGTTTGGTGGCCCCCGAAAGCGACAACAACCTATGGAACTATAAATTTACCTGGAACCCTAGAAATGTGGTGGTGGCCGGGCAGGGCGGTGTCGCTAAATTTATTCAAGAAGGAACTTACAAATACATTCCCTACCACAAACTTTTTAGAAGAACCGAATTTTTGGATGTTGAAGGCTACGGGAAATTTGAAGTATACGCCAATAGGGATTCCTTAAAATACAGGGAAGTCTATGGACTACAAAATGTGCTCACTTTATACCGCGGAACTATGCGAAGGGTAGGTTTTTCCAAGGCTTGGAATATGTTTGTGCAATTGGGCATGACAGATGACAGCTACACCATAGAGAATTCTGAAGGGATGACATACCGCCAATTTGTAAACCTCTTTCTTCCCTATTCCCCGACCAATACGGTAGAACTAAAAATGCGACATTATCTTAAAATTGACCAAGATGATATAATGTGGGAAAAATTAATGGAACTTCACCTTTTTGATTCCAATAGAATAATTGAATTAAAAAATGCTACCCCTGCAGAAATTTTGCAGAGAATCCTGGAAGACAGTTGGACCTTGGCAGAGACGGACAAGGATATGATCGTAATGTACCACAAATTTGGGTATGAACTAAATGGCAAAAAAGAACAGATAGATTCCAACATGGTGGTGACAGGAGAAGATCGTACTTATACTGCCATGGCCAAGACTGTTGGCTTACCGGTTGCTATTGCCACTTTACAGATTCTAAACAAAAAAATTACCACCCCTGGCGTACAGTTGCCCATTAGGCGAGAAGTATATGAACCCATTTTAGAAGAGCTTAAAGGCTTTGGTATCCACTTTAAAGAATTCAAAGTACCCTACTTGGGCTATAATCCCGATTCTGTTGCCAGTTAAGGATTAAAAGCATTTTGGTATCTTTATATAATAATTATGTTTTAATCATGAAATCCAATAACGAAAACGTTAAAATTGATGGTATCGACAAAAAGATCCTAAGATTTTTAATGGCAGATGCCAGAAAGCCAGTTCTGGAAATTGCCCGCAAAATTGGGATTTCAGGCGCGGCCATTCATCAGAGGCTACGCAAATTGGAAGCTTCTGGCTTAATTGCCGGGTCTAAATTTATTATCAATCCCAAGGTATTGGGGTATACCACTATGGCCTACATAGGTATTTATTTGGATAAGGCCATGAGCAATCCAGTGGCCGTAAAGGAACTTGAGAAAATTCCAGAAGTCCTGGAATGCCATTATACTACAGGAAACTGGTCCATTCTAATTAAAGTACTTTGCAGGGATAATGAGCATCTAATGCATGTACTTAATAGGGATATACAACAGATAGAAGGGGTATCCAGAACAGAGACCTTTATTTCCTTGGACCAACAAATAGACCGTCAAATAACCATATAAAAAAAGGACATCAATTGATGTCCTTTTTTTATATACTTTAACCCTTAGTCTCTACCTCCCAAGACCTGCATGGCCCAGTAGACCAAAGTGGCCAACGAACCAATTGCTGCCACCAAATACGTTCTGGCAGCCCATTTTAAGGCATCTTCAGAACCTTTGTATTCCTCAGGGGTCACCATATTCTTATTCTTTAACCAAGCCAAAGCCCTATTACTTGCATCGTATTCCACGGGTAAAGTGATAAAACTGAACAAGGTAGCAAGACCCATCATAATTAATCCGGCCACAGCCACCCAATATCCAAGACCAACTCCTGCCGCAGCTCCCAACATAAGACCACCAAAGACCACCCACATGGACATTCCGGAAGTTACGCTTACTACAGGCACCAACTTGGAACGCAGGGTCAGCCATTCATATGCCGTAGCATGCTGAACCGCATGTCCGCATTCGTGGGCAGCAACCGCAGCAGCCGAAGCATTTCTTTGACTATAGACCCCTTCGCTTAAATTCACCGTTTTGTTAACAGGATTGTAATGATCCGTTAGCATCCCCGGCGTAGAAATTACCTTTACATCCCTAATTCCATGATCGGCCAACATTTTCTCAGCAATCTCGGCCCCGCTCATACCATTGCGCAAATGCACTTTGGAATAGAACTTAAATTTACTTTTTAGTTTATTACTTACCAACCAGCTTACCAAAGCTATTGCTCCAAGTAATATATAATACATCATCATAACGATTTCCTTTTTAAAATTTATCCAATATACTAAAGTTTCTTTTATTCAGTCTACACCAAATACAGCAAAAAGCTCGCCAAATTATGTATACTTTATTCGGTTGGCATAAAAGCATATTTATCTGACAATTTGTCCCTAACTATTTATACCTTAATTTAAGGACAATCATAATAAAAATTAATACGGCGGTTGTAAAATTGGCCAAGACCATAGGTATACTGTCATGGTAAATACCATAGATCAACCACAGCACCACGCCGAGAAACATTGCCAAATACATGGTCAATGAAATATCCTTGGTAGACTTATTATACCAGGTTTTGCGCACCTGTGGCACCAATGATGAGGTTGTAAGTACAGCTGCCACCAGGCCCATGATCTCTATGTTTTCCATTACACCGTAAACTATTATTAATTCTTTGTACTTATTCCTATTGGGGTTGGACTTATTAATCCATCCCAATAGGATACCACCGAAAAAAAGAAAATTGTTGTCTAGTCCAGTGCAATACCTAACCTACGATATTTACGATCTTTCCGGGAACAATAATTACTTTTTTAGGCGTACGTCCCTGCAATTGCTCCTGTGTTTTAGAGTGGGCCATAACGGCAGCCTCAATTTCCTCTTTGGAAAGATCTACTGACAACTCTATTTTAAAACGCATTTTTCCATTGAACGAAATAGGGTATTCCTTACTACTCTCTACCAAATACTTGCCTTCAAATTTGGGAAAAGGAGCTGTAGCAATAGAGGTGGTATATCCCAATCTACTCCAAAGTTCTTCAGCTATATGGGGGGCATAGGACGAGACCAATATCACCAAAGGTTCCAATATTTCCTTGCTACTACATTTTTGTGCTGCCAATTCGTTTACACAGATCATAAAGGTGGCTACCGAAGTATTGAAGGAGAAATTCTCTATATCCTCTTCCACTTTCTTAATAGTCTTATGCAGGGTCCTTAAATTATCTGCAGTTGGTTCGGTATCGGTAACCATAAAAGCACCTTCCGCCCCGCCATGATATAAACGCCACATTTTTTTCAGGAAACTATAGACCCCACTAATTCCTGCCGTATTCCACGGCTTGGACTGCTCCAATGGACCTAGGAACATCTCGTACAAACGCAGGGAATCTGCACCGTACTCCTCGCAAATGCTATCCGGGCTTACCACATTGTACTTGGATTTGGACATTTTTTCTACCTCGCGACCTACAATGTATTTGCCTTCCTCCAATAGAAAATCGGCATCCTTAAAGTCAGCATAAAGGGAATTTTCTTTGAATTTTTTCAAATCCAATTCATCAGAAGAGTTTACCAATGCCACATCTACATGTAGCGGCTGTACAACTCTTTCCCCAATTAAATTTTTTGAAACAAGGGTATTCTCACCTTCAATTCTATAAATGAACGCACTTGTTCCCGTAATCATCCCTTGGTTGATCAATTTTTTGGCAAACTCGGGCTTTGGCACCACGCCTTTGTCGAACAAAAACTTTTGCCAGAAACGTGAGTAGAGTAAATGTCCAGTGGCATGTTCACTGCCACCTATGTATAAATCTACATCTTGCCAATAGTCAATTGCATCTTTAGAGAATATTTGGTTCTCATTAGTCGGATCCATATAGCGGTTAAAGTAGTACGAACTCCCCGCCCAACCCGGCATGGTATTCAGCTCCAATGGAAATACGGTTTTATAATCTATTAATTGATTACTGACAACTGTCGACTTATTTACGTCCCATGCCCAAACCGTGGCATTGCCCAAAGGTGGTTCACCAGTTTCCGTTGGCAGGTATTTCTCCACCTCCGGTAGTACAATGGGCAGGTGTTGCTTATCTATCATTTGCGGCATACCATCTACATAATAAACTGGGAAAGGTTCTCCCCAATAGCGTTGACGGCTAAATACCGCGTCTCTGAGCCTATAATTTATTTTTCCTTTCCCCTGCCCCAGTTTCTCCAATTCATAAATGGCCAATTTTACCGCCTTTTTATAGGGCAATCCGTTTAAAAAATCGGAATTGGCTATGACGGTCTTATCCTTGTCTGCAAAAGCCTCTTCGGATATGTCCACACCCTCAAAAATATTCGGGATAGGAATATTAAAATGCTTTGCAAAGTCATAGTCGCGCTGATCGCCACAAGGAACGGACATTACCGCCCCGGTGCCGTAGCCTGCCAGCACATAATCCCCGATCCAAATAGGAATGGGCTCCTTGCTAAATGGATGTTCTGCATAAGCTCCGGTAAAAGCACCAGAAATGGTCTTTACATCGGCCATACGGTCGCGCTCACTACGTTTGGCTGTGGCGTTCATATATGCGGCTACTTCCGCCTTCTGCAGAGGGGAGGTTATTTTGGAAACCAATTCGTGCTCTGGGGCCAAGGTCATAAAACTCACCCCAAAAATCGTATCTGGACGGGTGGTGAACACCGATATTTCCATGGCTTGGGAATCGACCTCCCCCCCGCCCCCTCCCAAGGAGGGGGAGTTAAGTTTCGCTTCGATTTTTGAAATTACCTCATCAATATTATTGAGTACCGCATCATTAGTAAATCGGATAATTCTGTATCCTTTTTTCTGTTCCAACGTCAATTGCCTTTCGGCATCCTTGCTTAACTGATATTGGTGATTTTCACCATCAACCTCCACTATCAATTCCTTTTCCAAAGAAACGAAATCAACTATATACCTTGAAATAGGATGTTGTCTCCTAAATTTTAAATCTAAATTTCTATTTCTTAGTTCCTCCCAAAGTTTAGCTTCAGCCTTTGTGGGATTCTTACGCATTTCTTGAGCTTTTTCCAATAAAACTCCGTAAATGTCAGAATCGGCCGTATGAAATTTTGGTGAAACCGAATCCCTATTGAAATCTGAATCTTTTCCCCCTCCTTGGGAGGGGGTTAGGGGGAGGACTCTAAACGTTACTTCTGCACCCTCAGACCTTCCGATCCAATTGGTCTGGGAATCCTTTAATGGTTGCGGCCAATCTACCGTTGCCAAATCATCCAATAATCGCTGGGCATAGGCAGAAATGCGCATACTCCACTGCGTCATTTTTTTGCGGATCACTGGGTGACCACCACGTTCCGAAACCCCGTTGACTATCTCGTCGTTGGCCAAAACTGTCCCTAGGGCAGGACACCAATTGACTTCGGTTTCCGCCAAATATGTCAATCTATATTGTAATAAGATCTCTTGCTGTTGTTTTGGTGAAAAGGCCTTCCAATCTGTTGCGGAGAATTCCACTACCTCCTCATCACAAACCGCATTCACATTTTGGTTACCTTCTTTTTCAAAAATGTAGATCAGACTTGAAATATCTTCAGCCTTGTCAGCCTCCTTATTGTACCAAGAATTAAAGAGTTGGATAAAGATCCATTGGGTCCATTTGTAATAATGGGGATCCGAGGTGCGTACCTCCCTACTCCAATCAAAAGAAAAGCCCATTACATCCAATTGCTTTCTATACCCTTTAATTTCGGTGCCTTCTTTATCTACTCCACCTTCAATATTAACTCTCGTAGTATCTGCAGGATGTTGCCCTGTCTGAATGGCGTATTGTTCCGCAGGAAGTCCAAAGGAATCGTACCCCATCGGATGCAGTACATTAAATCCTTTGTGCCTCTTATAACGTGCATAGATATCACTGGCAATATAACCTAACGGATGCCCTACGTGCAAACCGGCACCGGAAGGATATGGAAACATATCCAACACATAAAACTTTTCTTTTTGGGAATCATTTTCCGCTTTAAAGGTTTGGTTTTCCGCCCAAAATTTCTGCCACTTTTCTTCAATCTTCCTGAAATCGTAAGTCATCCTAATCTCTTGTATTTTAATCCAGTGTACCTACAGCACACCCGTGCATTTATTTATGTAGCGCAAAA
>TARA_R110000868_G_scaffold51823_15_pt1 | contig 36390 bp, 29 predicted proteins | sample TARA_R110000868 | Tara Oceans TARA_R110000868 (sample SAMEA4397489) | marine metagenome | biome: Polar Biome; feature: [SRF] surface water layer (ENVO:00010504); material: water (ENVO:00002006), including particulate matter (ENVO:01000060) such as... | depth 5 m | reverse complement strand
TTACAAGGGGAGGAAATACCCAATGCCGCGCATTTTCGGTCTCAATATCATCGCCGTGCTGGTTTCAGCCATCGCGCTCTTCTTTGTTGGCTTCCTGTTTTACGGCATTCTCTTTGCCGAGCTCTGGGTGGAGTTGCAGGGCCTTACCGATGCCCAGATGCTGGCCGCCGAAGAGAACACCCTCATCGGCATGTTCCACGGTTTCCTGATCTCGCTGGCGACAGCCATCTTCATCGGCCTCGCCCTGGAGCGCTTCGGTGGCGACGGCATGATGTCGGCGATCAAGAGCGCCGTGCTGCTCTGGGCCGGTTTCGCCGTCACGACGCTGGCCTATGGCCTGGTCTATGCGGGACAGCCCTTGATGCTGTTCGTGATCGACGCCGCGCACCTGCTGGTCGGCTTCGTCGTTGTCGCCGTCGTTCAGACAGCGCTCGATGGCGTCGGCGTCAAGTCCGAATACGCCTGAAATTGAGGGCATGAAGCGCGGGGCCCAGCGGGCTCCGCGCAAGCCCTGACGCACGCGGTGCGCACCTTCCGGCAAGCGATACTGACAGCACTTGCAGCAAAGCCTTGTACGATCCGCCGAGCCCGCGTATCAGATCGCCAGACGATCGAAATCGGGCCGGCTTAGCTCAGCTGGTAGAGCACCTGATTTGTAATCAGGGGGTCGGGGGTTCGAGTCCCTCAGCCGGCACCATTTCTTTCGTTGCGCCTGTCCCTCCCGAAGGGGCAGCTTCCGCAGACGGGAGCGTGACTGGCACACTCCCGTCTTCAGTTTCATGATCCCGACGCACCTAGCCGGCGCGCTGCAGCCAGGCGCTGATCGCCTCGAAGCGTTCGGTATCGCGGCCGCTGGCGGCCATGGTGGCGGCTGCGAGGTTGGAGCTCAGCACGGAGCTGGCTTCGCCTGTGTCGATGGCGGTACGGATTTGCGCTGCCAGTTCCGGGGCGACCCGGCCGCCACGGACCAGCTGGTCGAGATAGGCCTGGATGACGACCGCCTCTTGCGGCCAGACATAACGCTGCTGGGTTTGCGGGTTGGACTCGGCATGATGGATGGACTCGGCCGCCGCAATCTCATTGGCCGAGAGATAGGCGCTTGGCACCAGACGCAGAATGTCGATCCCGCGAACAATTTCCGGGGCATAGATGCGGCCATTATACCAATAGGCGGCCCAATTGCCGGCCAGGTATAATTCGTCGCTGGAAATCGGACCGCGATCAAAGAAGGCGATCTCGACCGGATTGTCGGAATCGGTGAAATCAATCATCGAGATGCCGCCGGAATACCAGCCCTGCAACATGATATCGCGGCCGGGCACCGGTACCAGCCCGCCATTATGCGCGACACAATTCTCGACTTCGCCCTGCTCGCCGGGAATTTTGAAGAAGCCGCGCGGCTCCAGCCCGTCCTCGGTGATGTCGGCGACGATATTGGCGCCCCAGCGTTCCGGATCCGAACTCAGGCAATGCGCCGCGATGCCGCCACCCCACTCATCGGTGAAGACCACTTTCGAGGCGTCATTATTGAAGATGGCGGCGTGCCAATAAACCATGTTCGGATCGGAGATTTCACTGATCCGTACCGGATGCTCCGGATCCTCGATATCGATCAGAATGCCATTACCGCTACAGGCGCCGGCGGCCAGACCGGCCTCGGGGAAGACGGTGATGTCATGGCATTGATCGGTGGTGCTGCTTTCGCGATCCTGGCCCTCGAGGGCGGCGCCGACCGCAAGCCCGGCGATCTCGCCGGTTTCCGCATCGGCAAAGATGCGCGGCCGCTCGATGATGGCGGCCTCTTCCGGTGCGTCGAGCGCGACGCGGATAATGTCGATCGAATAGCGTGCCGTGTCCGGATTTTCGCCCGGCTCGCCGTCGGAGCAGATATCGAGCTCCTCGCTGGAGCGTACGCTCGATGTCGCGGAATTATAGATATAGAGCACGTTGGGATCGCTCGGATGCGGCACCAGGGTGTGGGTGTGCGAACCGCGGCAGGTCTGGATCGCGGCGACCTGGCGCGGCGCCGAAATATCGCTGATATCGAAGATCTGGACGCCGCGGAAACGCTCGGCGCTGACATCTTCCTCGATCGCGACACCGGAGCAATCGAGCCGGGCGCGATTATCCTCAACCGAGCGGAAGACCAGATTGCCGACAATGCTGACATCGCCCTGCCCGCCTGGACAGACGACCGAGAGCACGAGTTCCGGCTCGGCATCGCCTTCGGCCTCGAACACGTTGAAACCGTGCCAATTACCCAAAACCATACGATTGCCGGAGAAGGCGATGTCGGAATTGGCAAAGGAGATCGGGCTCGGTGGCCGGGCAATTTCCTCGCCGGCCTCCATGGCCTGAAAGAGCGCGATTTCCACCGCCGGCGCCCATAGCGCGTCAGGGTCGGCGAAGCCGGGCGGGGTGGGAACCTCATGCAGCAATTCCATATTCCAGATCGCCGTGCCGGCATCGCGGAAGCCGGCGCTCAGGCCAACCCGGCTCGGTGCCGGCGCGTATTCGATCGCCGCAGCGGCTTCGGTATCGGGCGTGTCCGCCGGCTCCGTCGCGGGCTGGGAACAGGCGGTGAGGCCGAGCGCAAGCGCGGCAATCGAAGCGGTATATTTGAGATACTTCATGTTTTTCCCCTCAGCCGATTTCGGCCAGCATATTGCGCATTCGCATTATTTCGGTGGATTGGTCGGCAATGATGGCGGTCAGAAAATCAGACATTTCCGGGTCCTCGCCGCCGCCCGGCTCGGCCAGCAGGGCCTCGACCATGCCGATCGCGCCCTGGTGATGTTCGATCATTCCGGTCAGGAAGAGCTCGTCAAACCGGTGCCCCTCGGCGGCGGCCAGCTCGACCATTTGCGCTGGTGACAGCATGCCGGGCATGAGCGGTGTGGTGGATGGCGCCGCCTCGGCGGGGGCCATGTGATGGCCAGACGCTCCGGCCATATGGTGTTCGCCATGGCCGGGCATTTCAAGCGGTTCGCCGCGACGCCGCAGCCAGGTCTGCATCATGGCGATTTCACTGGCTTGCGACAGGGCAATGCGTTGGCCCAGCAGACGAACGCCGCGATGCGTCGTGCGCGCTTCGATCAGCGCGCCCATCTCAACGGCCTGGCCGTGATGGACGATCATGTGCTGCATGAAGGCGGCATCGGCCGGTGTGTAATGGCTGCGCCCGAGCTCGAGCGATTGCTCGGCCGTGATCTCGCGGCCCGGCATGCCCGGCGCACCGGGCTGAATAATCGGTGCGGCCGTCTGCGCCTGCGCGGTGGCCGGTGTCAGCAGTGCAAGAACGACGAGAGCCGGCACAAGCCGCTTCAGATAATATCTCAAAGTTTCGCCCTCCCCGGCGGCGCGCGTGTCAGGCGTGCTGCGGCGAGCATGTGGCAAACCGGGGACAAGGGCAAGCAGCGTCCCGGAACATGCCGGCCGGCGGCCGGTAACGCGGTCGCGTCCATTGCTCCTTCATCATCACCTGATTACCCGCTGGTATGTCGCCAATGGTCATCAGATTGTGCGTTACGTGCCGGTTGATTTACACGCGATACAACTTTTTCTCGTGTTATTTCAGTGGCATCGCTTCTTTTCATCGCTTATTCGACCGGTTTTGAGACCAGCTGCCCCGTTCTGCGCGCCATGATCGAGCGCTGGGGGAGCATTATACGCGAGGGTCGCGGCCGTAGGATTGGGCGGCAGGGAAGAAGTAGGGACAGGTCCATTTAACGTAGTCGCGCCTTGCGTCTGGGCACAGGGCCCTGCGCGCGTTAAATAGACCTGTCCCTATTTAACGCGCTCCGGCCCCCTCACTCCTCGCGATAGGGGTCGGCCTGGCTCTCGAACAATTGCGCGTAGAGGCCGCCGGCGGCGATGAGCGCGTCATGATTGCCGGCTTCGAGCAGCCGACCCTTGTCGAGCACGATGATCTGGTCGCCTGTGCGCAGATTGGACAGGCGGTGGGAGATCAGGATCACCGATTTGCCATCGAGGGGGCGTTGCATGAATTCGGCTTCGGCGGCCGGGTCCATCGCGGCGGTGGGCTCGTCGAGGATCAGGATGTCGGCGGATTCATTGAGATAGGCGCGCGCCATGGCTAGGCGTTGCCACTGGCCGCCGGAAAGATCATGGCCATCGATGAAATGACGCGACAGCCGCGTGTCGAGACCGGCGGGCAATTCGGCGATCAGATCCTCGGCTAGGCCGAGCCGCGCGGCCTTCAGGATATCGGCTTCGTCGGTTTCGGCCAGAGCGAGGCCGGCGGCGATATTGTCGCGCGCGGTCAGCTTGTAATTCATGAAGGGCTGGAACATCACACCGAGACGTCTGGCCAATGCACCGCGCTGCCATTGCCGCAGATCAAGCCCGTCGAGCGTGATGCAGCCGCTATCGGGCGTGTAGAGCCCGGTAGCGAGCTTCACCAATGTGGTCTTGCCCGAACCATTGGCGCCGACAATGCCGAGGCGGGCACCGTGAGGCAGATGAAAGCTGATGCCGTCGAGCGCCGGACGCTTGCGGTCGGGATAGCTGTAGGTGACGTTTTCGAAGCGCAGTCCGTCATCCGGGTCGGGCCCGGTAGCGGCGCCGCTGGTGCGGTCCTCTTCGGGCAATTCCATCACCTCGAACAGATTGGCGACATAGAGCAAATCCTCGACGACGCCGTTGAATGCGGCCATCAGCGAGGAGACATTGGTCTGGCCCTGCTTGAGCAAGCCGACCAGCATGGTCATCTGACCCAGGCTGATGGCGCCGCCGATCGTCACCCAGACAATCCAGACCTTGCCGCCGAGAAATACCGCCGAACTGAGCACGCCGAGCGCCGCCGCGATCCAGGCCTGGCGCTGATGCAGGGCACTGTCGGCATGATGCAGGCTCTCGAACAGATTGCCATAACGGCGCAGCAATTCATCGCCGAAGCCGAAATGCAGCCGCTCGCGCGCCGCCGCCTCGGTGGTGATCAGGCTTTCCAGATAGCTGCGCTCGCGCATTTGCGGCGAGCGGCCGGTGTAGAAACGATAGGCTGTGCCGGCAAAGCGCAGATTGCCGATGAAGAGCGGCAGGCCGCCGGCCACCACGAGCACGAACAGCCAGGGCGAAAAACCCCACAGGAGCGCGGCAACCGAGATCAGGGTCAGCGCCTGCTGGGCCCCGTCGAACAGGCGATTGACCAGATTATAGGGCCGGCTCGCCGCGTATTGCCGCGCCAGCAATAATTGCTGCTGCACGCCCGCATCCTCGACCTGGGCCAGCGACAGCGCCGCCGATTTGCCAAGGATGAGCGAGGTGACGGCAAAGCCGAGCTCGGCGTGCAGGCGTGTCTTGTAGAAAACCAGGATCCGGCGTGCCGCCAGCAGAACGGCCAGGACTGCGGCTTCGGCGGCGACCCAGATCAGGGCGAGATCGCGATCGGCCGAACTGCCGCTATCCATGGCGGTGACGACGCCGTCAATCACCAGTTTGGAGAGATAGAGCGCCAGCGCCGGCAGCAGGGCGACGAAGACCGTCAGCGCCGCGATCAGCAATGTCAGGCCGCGGCTGGTCGACCAGGTGAGCCCGAGCGTCCGCCAGGCGTATTTCGCGCCTGTCGCAAGACCTGGCACCGGCGCCGTCGCTATATCCTCGGACGTGCCGGTGTCAGTCATCGCTTATCAGGCCACGCGGGACGCTTGCCGTTGCGGTTCGGCGTCGGCAACCATCTTCGCGGACATCACGGCACCATTGTGCGGGAATGGGGCGGCGGGGATGGGCCGGCCAAGGAAATCGGCCAGCTTGCCGAAGCCTTCGCCGGAACAGATGTCGATGATGAGGAGATCCTCGGGACGATCCTTGAAATATTCCATCACCGAACGAACGTGCTGGTCGTAGACGCTGACGAAGCGGTCGGGGTCGAAATTATAGCAGCCATAGACCGCCGCCCGCAGGAATTGCCGCATGCGCAGATGGGTTTCCTCGTCCGGATCATCGAATTCCTTGAAGGCCGGGCGATTATACCAATGGCGCGCACACGAGGCGAGCCAGCTCTCGCGATCGCGCACCGTGAGGACGAATTTGCTGCCCGGATAGAGTTTGTCGAAATGCGGGTAGAAAGGGATGGTCGTGATGTCGGTCAGCCCGTCGAGGTCGCGCAGGATCGTCAGGTCATACTGGGCGTTGGACAGCTCGACATAAGTGTCTTCGTCGATCGGATAATGCGAGCAATCATAGCCGAGCATTTGCAGGGCGCTAGTCAGGCTGCGCGTGCCGGTGCGGCTGAGACCGAGGCCGAAAATCTTCGGCTTGCTGGCATTCTGGCCATAGCCAACCCGATCGCGATTATCGCTCAGCCAGGCATCGAGTTCCTCGCGGGTGAACTCGCCCTTGTCGGCAATGCCCATTCGCGCCAGCTCGGCTGTCGCGTGCTGTGGCAGCGCCTCGATGAAATCATGCACTTCCTGCGGCGTCGCCGTGGCCGGCACTGCGGTGCTGGCATAATCGACCGCGTGGCGGGCAATCGTCAGATCGCACATCACGCCGGCCTCGGTCTTCCAGCCCTTCATGGCGCGGATCAGACGCTGGCGCTGTTCCTTGGTGCGGCTACGCAGCTGGCGCAGGGCGTATTTCATGAAGACGTGGTGATAGGACTGGAAATGGTCGTGCAGGATGTCGAAATTGCGGAATTGCTTGCCTGCGCCCATCGGCTTCATCGCCAGATTGCGCAGACGCGATTCCGGACGCAGCACGTATTTCAGATCATTCTCCGGCACTTTCGTCGCGGCCATGGCGCGCACGACATCACTGCGGGTGATGTGAACGCCGCAATGCAGCCGGCCACGGAAACGGTCGCTGACATAGGAATCCACATAGGGCGCGTCGCAGGCATCGATGAAGGCGCGCATATCCTCGAGGATCAGGCAGTCGGCGTCGACATAAACGACGTAATCGCAGTCATGCTCGATGGCGAGCATCTGATTGACGCATTCGGTGAAGGGCCGGACATCGTCGAGGATGAAGGTGTTCTCGGGCCGGATATGCTCCTGCGCCAGGGCCAGGGCGACGTCGCGAGTGCGTTCGTCTATCTGCCGGAATACCAGATCAACTTTTGCCATGATGCTCTCAAACTCCAACACAGAACTGCGCGTTAAACTCTCCGGCGAGCGTCTCGAACAAGGCCAGATGAGCCGGGTCGAATTCCTGCTTCCACCGTAAATCGAGCTCAATCCCGCCGGAATGATTCTCATAATAGCCGCTGGTGCGATCCGTCAGCGAGACGAAGGCGTCATCAGGGTCTTCAAAACGTGTCTTCGCAGCGATGAACTGGGTGCCGCTATTGCCGCCGAGCACATGGTGCGACTGTTCGGCGAAGCGCAGCATGGCCGGTTCGAAATCAATCTGGATCAGATCGCAGACCCGGCGGACTTCAGTTTCCGTCTGGGTCGACAGCTTTTCATAGCTGATCTGCAATTTGGGTCCCTCGAAGGCGTCGAACAGCGCCTGGCTCAATGCCATTTTCCCCATCCACTGTTCAATCTGTGCCTGGGCGCCTCGTTCCGGGTATTTCCGGATCCTCGAATTGACCACGGCACGTCCATCACGCGTCAGGAAAAGCAGGCAAGCCCGCCCCCCGGATGCGTTCATCTCGGCGGCACGCGCCTCGATCCAAGCCTCATCTTTTGTCGAATCTATGATGACTGTGCGATGAACGTGAGCCGCAATCTGTTCATAAAGCGGACGCTCACGATCCCAGCGGAAGCCGGCCCAGACTGCGCAATTCTCGCCGCAGATCTTGCAGACGCGCTTGCGTAGCGGCTTGTTCTCGTCGCCGAGATTACGGACCTTGGCACCCTCGCCGGCATAGAATGCCTGGGAGTGACTGCCGAGGATCATGCCCAGCAGGGTCGATCCGGAATGGCCCGCACCGCACATCAGCACGGCTTTAAGCTCGTCAACGCGATTCATGTCACCCCCTTGAGCGGCCGTGCCGGCCGCGAACAGGCCGATCGCCCATAATTCTCGATGTGGAACTCCAAATTCCTTCCCACTGCAAGAGAAATTGCATCTCCACCAGCCGGTCCGGGCGTACGGCCGGGGCGGCATGCTGCCACATGGCATTGCGTCGCGCTCGCACTATACCGGATACTCACGCCCAAAGCGGAGAAGAATTATGTCCCGGATCCTGTTGCCCGTCCTCGCCTCCCTCGCCCTGATCGCCTGTGGCGATGAATCAGATCCGGCGGCACCGAACAGTGCATCGGCCTCGGCGCAGCCTGTCGCCGCCGCGGCCAGCTCCGATCAAGGCCCACCGGCCGCGCAACAGGTTGCACTCACCGCCGCAGGCGCCGACATCGCCAATGGGCAGCGTCAATTTCGCCGCTGCCAGTCCTGCCACACCATTACCGAGGGCGGCCGGCACACGGTCGGTCCCAATCTCTACGGTGTGATCGGCCGCCCCGCCGCCAGCGCGTCGGGCTTCAGCTATTCGCGGGCCTTGATCGAATCCGGGCTGAGCTGGGATGCCGAGACACTGGAGGAATGGATCGAAAACCCGCGTGAGCTGGTGCCGGGCAACCGGATGAGCTTTGTCGGCTTGCGCAATGCCGATGATCGCCGCGACGTCATTGCCTATCTCAATTCCGTGACCGCCGCGCAGGACTAGAAGCGGCGCCAGACCGAGACGAAGACGGCGCGCTCATCAATCGTATTGCGCCCGGCCGGGGTCAGGGTGGCACCGAGATGATATTCCAGCGCACCGATCTCGCGGCCGACCGATATCTGTAATTTGTGCTGCTCGAATTCGCGCGCGCCCGGCCGCGCCGCGTCGAGGCTCCAGACCGAGAATTCCTGGGCCAGCACATGCCAGCGCCGCGCTGGCTGCCAACCCAGCGTCACATCAAGACGCGCCTCATCGGAATAGACACCATCGCGCTGGCGGTAGGCGAGCTGGGCGTCGGCGAACAGGCGCGGATTGAGATTGCGTCCCCAGAGCGCACGGACCTCCCAGGCGTTGCCGCCCTCGCCGAGCGGTTGATTGGAGATATTCTCGCCCTCGCCGGGCAGGATCGCCATTGCCTGCAGCGACACGACCTGGCGTTCATCGCTATAGATGGAGCGGCGCAGGCCGAGCTCGGTGGCGGCAAAGCCGCGCGCACTGTCGAGATCGGGGCCGGTGCGGCGTTCGACGGTCTGCCATGCGATGCGCGAGACCAGGGTGATGCGGTCGGTCAGCCCGTATTCGAGATAGAGCGCCAACTCGTCCTTGTAGAAATAACCGTCATCGCGCCGCTTGCCGCCATCATCGAAGGAGAGTTCGGCCCGGTCGAGCAAGGTGGTGGTGATCAGGAGCGCCTCGCCGCGCCGTTGCGGCCACGCCCCGGCATCAGCGGGAGCGGTGGCCGCAAGCAGAGCGATCGGGGCAATCAGACGTCGAAGCCAGGGCTTTCGCGGCGAATGCGGTCGAGCAGCGCAGCCCAGGCGATTTCCTTGAAGAACTCGTTGCCGGCGATCTCCGAGGACTGGCCGAATACCCGATCCTGCATCTTCTGATCCCATTCGATCAGTTCTCCGCCGGCTTGAGCCATCACCTGGATACGGCACGCACGCTCCAGTAGATAAATCCGAATATACGCGCTAAACGGGTGATCGCCAACCGACAATGTGCCGTGGCTGGCCAGGATCATCAGATTCTTCTCGCCCAGATCGGCAACCAGGCGCTGCTTCTCATCGGCTTCCAGCGCGATGCCTTCATAGCCGTGATAGGCGACATCATTGAAAACATTCATCGCCAGCTGGGAGATTGGCCGCAGCCCGCCCTTCTGGGCCGCGACGGCGACGCCGGCATCGGAATGCAGGTGCAGCGCGACGTGCACATCCGCGCGCGCCGCGTGAATCGCCGAGTGGATGGTGAAGCCGGCCGGATTGATCCCATAGCGCGATGGCGGCAGGACATTGCCGTCGAGATCGACCTTCACCAGATTGGAGGCGGTGACGTCCTCATAGAGCAGGCCGAACGGGTTGAGCAGGAAATGCTCTTCCGGGCCGGGCACCCGCATCGAGATATGGGTGAAGAAGAGATCATCCCAGCCATGCATGCGCACGAGCCGGTAGAGCGCCGCCAGATCGCAGCGCGCTTTCCATTCCTCTGCCGACACCTGATCGCGCACCGAGACTGCCGCTTGATCGTCCATGAATACCTCCCGCTGATGGTTTGTTATTGTCTGTGCCAATCATCGACCGCGGGCCGGGATCGGTCAAATGTCCTTTGCCAGTCGCAGGCCGGAAAACTGCCAGCGAGTCTGGGGCGGGAAGAAGTTGCGATAGGTCGGGCGCACATGCCCCGCCGGCGTGGCGCAGGAGCCGCCGCGCAGCACATATTGGCCCGACATGAACTTGCCATTGTATTCGCCCACCGCACCGGCAGCGGACCGGTAGCGCGGATAGGGCGAATAATCCGATCGGGTCCATTCCCAGACACCGCCGAACATTTGCCGCAGCCCCTCGCCCGGCGCACTCACGCCGGGATGCGCCGAATAGCCGGGCATCGCGAAACGGCCGTCGGCTCCGGCAGCGCGCAGGGCGGCATGCTCCCATTCGCGCTCACCGGGCAGCCGTGCCCCGGCCCATTCGGCGTAGGCTGAGGCTTCGTAGAAGCTGAGATGCGCCACCGGTGCATCGGCCAGCGGGGTCACTTCGCCGTGCAGGGTGAATTCGCGCCAGGCGCCCTCGTGCTCGCGCCAGTAGAGCGGCGCGCACCAGCCCTCGGCATTGACCCGGGCCCAGCCGTCGGAAAGCCAGAGCGAAGGCGTGCGATAGCCACCATCATGGATGAAAGCTGCATACTCGCCATTGGTCACCGGCTGGTCGGCCAGCGCGAAGGGGGTCAGCACTGCCTGGTGACGCGGCCCCTCATTGTCGAACTGGAAGGGCGCATCCACGACCCCGAACTCGAACACGCCGCCGTCGAAACCGACCCAGGACGGCCCCGCCTCCGCCGCCGGCGCGGCACTGTCGGGGGCTTCGGGGAAAGCGACCGGGGCGAAGGGATGGCGCGACAGGACATGTTTGATGTCGGTGAGGATCAGCTCCTGATGCTGCTGCTCGTGTGCGAATCCAAGTCGAAGCAAGGCTTCGATGTGACAAATCTGGCCGGCATGGTGAGCGGACAGTAAACGCTCCATCGCCCGGTCGACATGGGCACGATAGGCCAGCACATCATCCAGCCCCGGCCGCGACAGAAACCCCCGTTCGGTGCGCGCGTGGCGCTCGCCGATCGCGTCATAGTAAGAATTGAACAAATAATTGTAATGGCTGTCATATTCGACATAGTCGTCGAGATGCTCGAGCAATAGAAACGTTTCCCAGAACCAGGTCGTGTGCGCCAGATGCCATTTGGTCGGGCTGACATCCGCCATCGTCTGGATCGTCATATCTTCGCAATCGAGACTCTCGACTATTGCCTGTGTGCTTGCCCGGACGCGCGAATACTCAACCAGAAGCTTTATTTCGGCTAATTGCTTCAATTTCGTCCACCTCTTCCAACAGGCACATTAACAAGTTTTCAAGGCAAATCCGCCCTAATGCGAGCCAGCAACAAGCAAGCACACCAGGTCCATGGTCAGCAACCCAGCCCACGCTATCGCCCAACTCGCGCAAATGCGAGACCCCTCCAAGCGCCGCCAACTGGCGCTCGGGGTCACGGACCTGTGCCTCGCACAGCCGCTCTCGGCAACCGCCGAACCCGTTGCCGGCGATTTGCTGATCACCCTCTCCGGCACGATCGATGCGAAGACCAAAATCGCGATGGTCGAGAAGCTCTCCTCCTCGGACTGGGCCCCGCACGCCGCCATCCGCCATTTCGCCTTCGACGAGATCGACGTCGCGGGCATCGTCATTCGCAAGAGCAGCGTTCTCAATGAAGAGGACATGCTTGCGCTCGCGGAAACGGGCTCGCCGGAGCACCGGCGCCACCTGGCAAGCCGTGCCAATCTCTGCCTCTCGGTCAGCGACGTACTCGCAAAGCCGGCCGAAGTAGTGATTCTGCGCGCCCTGGCCAGCAATGGCACGGCGCAGATCAGCGAGACGACACTGGATATCTGCCTCGCCGTCGCCCGGGATCATCTGAAGCTGCGCGAAGCTCTCGCCCGCCGGCACGATCTATCCACCGATTACGCAACCGAGCTGTGCATCATGCTGCCGGAAGTCTGGCGCGAGGAATTGTACCGCCGCTTCGGCGTCGACAAGGACCGGGTTGAAGGCCTCGCAGTCAAGGCCGCGCTCAATGCGATTCCAGCCGGGGTGGATAGTGAAGCCGCAACAGCGGTCAATGCGGCACGAGAAGCTGGAACGCTGACTGGGCAATTCGCGCTGCAGGCGCTCAAGGACGGCCAGGAAGCGCTGTTTGACCATGCCATCGCCCGCCTGTGCGGCCTGACGCTGGCGCAGTGGCGCGTGGCCCTGACCATGGGCGGCGTTCGCGCTGCCGCAATGGCGTGCCAGGCCAGCGGGCTCGACCGCACCGCCTACCCGATCGTCCACCGGGCCCTCCAGAAGTCGGGACGCATGCACCAACCCCTTGAGGGCGATGCCATGAACGCCGCAGCCAATGTGTTCCGCATGTACGGACCGGAGAAAGCTGCGAAAGTCTTGCGTCAACTCGGCAGCAGGGCTTGAATGGACGCCGGCTTACACGGACGTCCCCTTGACCCCCTCCCCATCTCTCGCCTTTCTCGCCAGCCCACGCCCAGACGCCAAGGCCGCCAAGGCTCGCCTTGAAGAGCGCTATGGCCATGTCCCGATTGCCGAGGCCGACATCATCGTCGCGCTCGGCGGCGATGGCATGATGCTCGAAGCCCTGCACGCAGCGATGCGGACCGGGGCGAAGGTCTACGGCATGAATTTTGGCTCGGTCGGCTTCCTGATGAATGAGTTCCGCGAGGATGATCTGCCCGCTCGCCTGGCCGATGCCGAGCATGCCCGCCTGCACCCGCTGCGCGCGACCGGCGTCGATGTCTATGGCCACCCGTTCGAGGCACTCGCCATCAATGAAGTCTCGCTGCTGCGCGGCACCCGCCAGACCGCGAAGATCAAGATCATGATCGATGGCCGCGCGCGAATGGGCGAACTGCAGGCCGATGGCGTGATGGTCGCGACGCCGGCCGGGTCGACCGCGTATAATCTCTCCGCCCATGGGCCGATCCTGCCACTCGACTCCAAGGTTCTGGCGTTGACGCCGATCAGCGCCTTCCGGCCCCGCCGGTGGCGCGGCGCGCTCTTGCCGCATACCGCCAAGGTCGGTTTTGAAGTCGTCGAACCGCGCCTGCGCCCGGTCCACGCCGTCGCCGACAATCAGGAATTCCGGGAAGTCGCCCGGGTCGAAGTGGTCGAGGCCGAGGACGTCACCCTGACGACATTGTTTGATCGTGGCCGCGATCTCGCCGAACGCATTCTCGCGGAGCAGTTCGAAAGCTAGGCACATTTAGGGCGGCGTTAAGCACCACGCCTTATAGTTATGCTGACGTATCGAAGCTTGGACCCGCACCGGCGAAATGATGAAGATGGCGCTCGAAGAAATCCTGTCGCAAACACGCGTGCTCGTTGTCGATGACAATGCGGCCCTGCGCGGTGTGTTGCGCGTTTCACTGCAAGCCTTCGGCTGCGCCCGCGTCGTCGAATCGGGCACGGTCGCCCAAGCTCTCGAGATCTTGAAGACACAACCCGTCGATCTGGTCATCACCGACTGGAAGATGAAGCCGCGCGACGGCCTGGATCTGGTGAGCCATATCCGCTCGCCGATGACCAGCCCCTGCCCCGGCCTGCCCGTCATCATGCTGACCGCCTATGATGGCACCGACCGTATCCGCCAGGCGCGGCGCGCCGGCGTCAATGCCTTCTTGATCAAACCGATCACGGCCGCCGCACTGGCCTCGTGCCTGCGCGACGTGCTGACGGGCGATAGCGGCTATGTCGAAACCGATTCCTATGTCGGCCCAGAGCGCCGCCAAGAGACACGCACGGACTCGACCGGGTCTGCCAGTTCACTTTCCGCTTCCGCTTAAGAGGATTTCCCCGATGGCCAGAATTAATCCCGACGTCGAGATGATCACAGCGCCCAACATGTTGCAGGTTAAAATCGGCGGACCGATCGGCGCGGCGGAATTGTACCTGATCGAGAAGGCCGAGGGCGCGCTCCAGGAGATGCAGTCCGACTTCGTCCTCTGGCTTGAAGATGAAGTCACGAAGCTCGAAGGAGCAGCAGTGATCGCCAGGGAAAAGGGCCTGAAGGGCAAGGAAGGCGAGGAACTCTTCATCCGCGCGCATGACCTTCGCGGCCTGGGATCGACCTATGAATTCCCGATCATCACGCGGCTCGCCTCATCGATGACCAAGCTGATCGACATTCCCGAGAAGCGCGCACTCGCCCCGCTCGGCCTCGTGCTTGCGCACGTCAATGCGATCCGCGCCGCCCTGGCGCAGAATATTCGTGACACCGATGACCCGATCGCCGCCGAACTGGCACGCGAACTGGAGACGATGTCGGCTGCGTTTGAAGCACCGTGGAAAGACTCGGCTCAGCCCGCCGCTGCCAAGGGCTGAGCATCCTCGGCGAAACGCCGGAGCATATAGTCCAGATCCTCGTCCGGAATACCCTGAAAGCGCGTGATGGCGCGCTCCGCAAGGACGCGCCGGAAATGTTCCCGGCTTTCCTCATCATGCGGCATTTCCGTCGAATGATAGACATCGAGCCCGGCGCGGATCGCCGGATAGAGGCGCGGCGGCATGCCGGTGCGGTCATAAATCGCGCGCAGGCCCAACGGGCCGGCATCATGAACCAGCAACCAGGCCTTTGCGTGCGGCAGTCCGGCCAGTTCGGCAAAGGCGTGCTCGACAAACACCACATGACCGCGGAACAGAGCCCGCAGGACGAGTGACGGCGTCAGCCGGCTATTCATGCGCAATTGCTGCACGAAATGCTGGGGATTGTGCGCCAGGCCAGCCTGGTCAACCAGATCGATCGTCGCGCGCTCACGGGCCCCTTCGGCAATCTCGACGGCGAGTTGCGGCGGCAGGGCGTGAACCTTGACCAGACGATCGAGCGCCTCATCGCTGATATGGGAAATCAGGCGCTCGGTGATGTCCAGCGGCAGGTGTGAACGCGCCACGAAGGCATCCATCACCGGCTGGCTTTCGCAAAACTCGCCAAAGGCGCGCTGATACCCCGCCTCGTCGAAATCGGCGCCATCATTGGAGGCCGCGATACCGACCGCCTTCTCATCCTTGGAGTCGAGAATTTCGTGCACAATGATCGCCGAGACCTGGTCACGGGCAGCGACGGCGCAAAGCTTGGCTGAACTGGCAGTACGCAGGACCTCGATCAGATCCGCATCGGTCAGCATCGGCGAGGACAACAACACCGGCGAGGCGACGGAATCGACATCGGCGGCGAGGCGAACAGCCAGATCATGGGGCAGGTTGGGCGATTGCCGCAGAGTGACGGCGAGAGCGCGGCGAACCAGCTCGGCGGCGTCGCGGGCGATCAGCTCGAGAATATCGTGTGCCGCAGCGCGCTCGACATCAGTGAGGCTGGCCGTGTCGATGCGGTGACAGATCTTGCGCGCTGCCAGGGCACGGTCTTCAACGGTCTCGCCGCGCACCAGGCGGCGGACATCGGTCTCGTTCAGGCGATTGCGCAGCGCGACGACAGTCATGATTTTCCCGAATTCTTTCAGAACTTAATGAAACCTAACTCCGACATGCTTAATGAAAGCTTGCGACGCACCGGATCGGTTCATGATTCACGAACACGTCCGGCGGTCGGCGCGTCGAGCGAAGCAAGGATTTCGACCAGCGCCGGCGACAGCTCGCCATCGCCAACCCGGAAACTGCCCGGATTGAGCGGTCCGGCATAACGTCCGCCCGGCGAACCGGAGGCCGAGCGTGGCACGGCAGCGCGATCAACACCCTGTTCCGGCACCGCAACGACCGGACGCTCCTGCGTCAATGAGGCCAGCACTTCGCTGGCGGATCTCGGACGCCCGCCATCGTAGAAGATCGAACGATTGGCCTGAGCGGCCTGCGGAAACAGCTCGTCGGCACGCATGTCAGGCGAACGTTCGGCGGCAGCGATCAGGCCAGCCGCGCCCTGGGCGCCGAGGAAGTGTGCCGCATAGAGTTCGCCGCCCGATGCGGCGCGCCCCAGACGCGACTGGATAACCTGTGCATTCTCCGAGGCCAGCTCACCCGCCATGCGCGCGGCCGTCTCCGGGTCGAAGCGCAGATCGAGAATACGCTCGCGCTCGACCGGGTCAGTGACGGCAAGCCGCCCGTTCTGGCCTTGCGTGATCTGTTGCGCTGCATCCCCATGGCCGTGCTCGGCGCCATGACGCTGCATGACGCCCAGCCAGGTCTGCTCAATGAATTGATACATGCCGGCCGCGCTCGAGGACGAGGCCTGGGCGCTGGCGTCGAAATTGCTCTCCCGCGCCGCGGTGCGCAGCAGGAAATTGAAGTCGGTGCCGGTCTCCTGCGCCGCCTGACGGATCAGACGCGTTGTGGATGCCTGCTGGTTTATTTCAATCGGGCTGACCACGTCAGTCCTCCGCAATGTCGCTGGAACGAATCGACGCCCAGCATCGCGCCTCGACGCCTAACCGCGCGTTAACGATAATCATGGCTCGCCTGCTGCGCGTGTGCTAACTTCGGGTTGAGGGACTTAACGCGAATGGAGTTTGTGATGAACCGGATCCATCTTGCCGCTGCTGCGGCCATCGCCAGTGCGTTGGTCTTGAGCGCACCCGCCGCCGCCGAGCGTATCCGCCTGGTCAATATCAACGGCTATAATGTCATCGACAGCCAGCACCTCGTTCTGAACGGCGGCGCGACACGCCATTACCTCGTCACACTGCAGCGCCGTTGCGACGGGCTGCGGTCCGGCGCCGCGATCGGCACCAGCTTCCCGTCCACAGCGACCTTGTCCCTGCTGCACATGGAATACCTTTCCACGGCCCTCGAAGAGCGCTGCTATATCGACACGATCGAGCCGGTTGCCAGTCTTGAAGCGGCTCGGGGAATGCTCGAACAGCGTGCTTTGGAGTCCGAAGCCGCCCGATAGCCACCGCCGCCTGCAAAACATCACACGCGCGAAATCCGGCGCGCGGGTCAGACCGGCCTTTCTCCCCGCGCGAGAGGGGCGGCCCGACCCGCGGCGCCGATCCATGTCTGCATTGGTGATTTGACGGGATTGATCGTGGGGCGGCACGACGCTGGCCGCTCTGCCGCTCCCGACAATAGAAACAATCCGGCGAAATGCATTTACCGCGTCGAAACCAATAGAATAATTTCCAGTTTGTTAACCAGATAAATTAGCCCGGACTTAGATTTCCCCTGCCAATCTCTCGGTAACGCAACCAATTTTGCGACCGCCGGTAAGGGGTATTGAAATGAAGAGTATTTGGCGCAATGGGGTAGCAAGTTCCGCGCTGATCCTGGCTCTCTCGACCGGGGCGGCGTATGCTGGCGACAAAACCGTCGTTCAGCCGACGGACCGGATGATCATGTCCTTCCGCGGCGACATCGACCCGTTCCGCGGCGACATTGATCCCTTCGCTGGCGACATCAATCCTTTCCGCGGCGATATCGACCCCTTCTACGGCGACATCAGCCCGTTCTGGGGCGATATCAGCCCGTTCTGGGGTGACATCGACCCATTCGCCGGCGATATCGATCCGTTCAGTGGTGATATCAATCCATTCTGGGGCGATATCGATCCCTTCCACGGTGACATCAATCCTTTCTATGGCGACATCGCGCCCTTCTGGGGTGAAGTCGGACCGCTCTGGGGCGACATCAATGCCTTCTGGGGTGATATCGACCCGTTCACCGATGACGCCGTCACGCTGACAACGCAACTGGAAGGCCTGTTCGGCCAGGCCGAAGCGGTGTTCGGTGCAACTGTCGAGGCCGAAACCGGCCTGTCCTTCAGAAATGAGTTTCTGCAGACCCTGTTGAGCGATCACGGCATCGACCTCTCCAATCCGGACACACTGGACCAGGTTACCGCGGCCCAGCGCTCGGCCTTCTTCCTCGCCTTCTATGACGGGCTGATGAATTTTTCCGGCACTGACCGCGTCGACCACTGGATGCCGGCGATCAACTGGTCGCCAGCACTGAGCCAGGCCGCCGGTTCGGGCAATGGCGTCATCGTCGGCCTGCTCGATTTCAGCCTACTGGGCGATGACGGACTCAATGTCCGCAATTCGCACGGCGAGACCGATTATCTCCACTTCAATCACGGTGCCGCCGTGGCCAGCCTGATCGGTGCGCCACATGACGGTCAGGGCGTGATGGGTGTCGCGCCCGGCGTGACCTTCCTGACCTATAACCCGTTCGACGCCAGCCTGAGCACAAACTGGCAGGATGTCCGCGACGGCGTTCTCAGCCTCACGCAGTCGGGCTCCTCCATCGTCAACATGTCACTCGGCATGCCGGGCTGGACCCTGCACCAGCAGTGGGCGAGCGTGTTCAGCGACCGGACCATCACCGCCGCGACACGCGACACTCTGTTCGTGGTTGCTGCCGGCAATGATGGCAGCAGCCAGACCGTCGACGTGAACTGGACCGGCGTCGGCACGCTGGACAATCTCCTGATTGTCGGTTCGGTCAATCCGGTTGGCGGCATCTCCACCTTCTCCAACCGCCCGGGCACAGCCTGCCTGACGATCAATGGGGCTTGCGAAGTCGGCAATCGCCTGATGGACCGCTTCCTGGTCGCCCCGGGTGAACTTATACTTGTCTCCGATGGCGAGGGCGGCGTGACGCGGCTCTCTGGCACCTCCTTTGCTGCTCCGCTGGTCTCCGGCGCTGCAGCACTGGTCAAGGGCCGCTGGAGCTGGCTGGAAGCCTCCGATGTCGCCGACGTACTGTTGCAGTCAGCCCAGGATCTCGGTGCCCCCGGCGTCGACGAAGTCTATGGCTGGGGCCTGCTGGACGTGAATGCGGCGATGTCGCCACTCAATGTCCAGGACATGGTCTTTCTCAGAGGCGACAATATCCGCCAGGCTGTCAGGTCCATCGGCCTGATCCCGGGCAAGCTGACCTTCCATTCCGACGATGAGAACGTCATCACGCTGTTCGAGCCGATCAACGGTACCTATCGCGACTTCGTCGTCGCCCTGGCCGATGTCGTGCTCGAGAACCCGGAACTCTACCAGGCTGGCGATGCCGAGACCGAGGCCTATATCGCCGAACGGACGGCCTTCCGCTTCGACGGCCAGCACTTCAGCGATACCAGCGAGTCCGCCAGCGTGCTGCACATGAACGGCAATTGGCAGCTCAGCGCTGTCGCCGCAGCCGCCGACCCACGTGCCCAAACCGCGGGACGGGCCCTGCCCTTCCAGGCCGGCATGCGTCTCGTCGACACGGCCACAACGCGTGAAATGCGCTTCGGTCTGGGTGAAGGCGCTCTGGCGCTCAACTCGCAGGACGGTTTCGGCCTCTTCTCCGATCACCGCCCTGAGACCGGCGGCGTCAATCCGGTGCTCGGCTTCGCCTCCGGCGGTGCCTATGCCATGACAGCGACGCCGCTTGGCGATGCCACACGGCTCACCGTCGGCATCAGTTCGGCACAGGACGAGCACCTCTTCCTCAATCCGTTCAGCGGTGAAGAGCAAAATCTGGTCGACGGCATCTCCGCCTACCAGGCCGTCGCCTTCCTCACCGATCTGAGCCATGATGTCGGCGACACGCTCACCGTACATGCCAGCTATACCCTGCTGCACGAGGCAACCGGCCTGCTCGGTGCCCAAGGCTCCGGTGGCCTGAGCCTGGAAGGTGGCGCGATGACCGACGCGTTGACGATGGGAGCCGAAGCCCGGCTGCCATTCGGGCTGACGCTGAGTTCCTCGGCCACCCTGGCCCGCACGCGTGCTGCCAGCTTTGGCGACTCGCTGCTCTCCATGCCGGACGCCACGGTCTCGTCAGCCTTCCAGCTGACTGCCCGTCGCGACCAGGTGTTCGGGAGCCGGGATGCGCTGCGCTTCAGCATCATCCAGCCCCTGCACGTGGAATCGGGTGCCATCGAGTACTCGTCACTGCAGATCACCGACCGCGAGACCGGCGATCTGGGTGCGGACGTGCAAACCTGGGAATTGGGTGGTCAGCGGCCGCTCTTCGCCGAGGTCATCTACGCCACGCCACTGCTCGACGGCCGCGCAGATCTGAGCCTGTTCACCCGCGCCGAACTGGCCGGTGAAAGCTCGGCTCAGGATGTCGCCGGGATGGCAACCGGGGCCCGGTTCCGCCTCGAATTCTAACCGCCAGCAGCCGACAGCATCGCAGCATAAGGGACCGCCGCCTCATCGATCCGGGGCGGCGGTTCGCATGTTGCCAGCGCCGTTCACCAAGGCCGGCAGGCCGCGCCGCAACCCGGCAGGCCGCCCATGCAAGTGGTATGGCGCGCGTTGGCGTGAATTTAACCTCTTTCATTCACCTTGGTAGCCCGACCAGACCAGCTTGCCCGCAATCAGGACTATCAATGCCCCGCGTCAGAGAAAACCAACGTCACAACGCCGCATGCCCGGCCGACCTGCGTCTGGCTTGCGCGGTCCCGGTTTCACAGACCGGAGCGACCCCATAATCATGCGGCAGCTTGCGGCCATCGCGATGACGACCCTGTTCCTGGCCCTGACGAGCCCGGCCCAGGCCGTGCAGGCACCGCCACAGGCTGGCGTGTCAGCGGCGATTGAGTCCGACAGTTTCGAGACGGCCATCGCCTCGGCCCGCACGAACATGATGGCCGACCCGAATGTAGCGCTGACCCACATCGCCGCCGCCGAAACCATATTGCGTGCCAACCCCGACCGGGACGCGATCCATACCGAATTCGCCACCGTATTGTGGCTGAAATCCGAAGCCCTGACCCGGCTGGGGCGTCCGATCGAGGCGCACCCCGTGGCAGAGGAGGCGCTGGAGCGCCTCGGGGCCAATCCGGAACCGACCAAATTGTTTGCCGACATCCTGATTTCACTCGGGCGCATCCACAAGGTGATGAGCGAATACGGCGAGGCGTTCGAGAACTACCAGAGAGCCTATGAAGTCTATCTCGCAATCGGCGATACTCGCAGCGAGTCAATCGTGCTGCAGTCCATCGGCTCCATCTATAATGATGCGCATCAATACCAGCGCGCCGAGGGCTATTATCTCGATGCCATGCGCCGGTATTCCGGCGATGCCTCGCTCGACCTCGCCGCCAATAACAATCTGGGCAACACCTATCGCGAAATGGGCGAGTATGTTGACGCCCTCGAGCGCTTCGAGCGGGCTCGCGCCATCGCCGCAGAGATGGGCAGCTCCACCCTTCAAGCTCGTATTCTCAACAATATTGCATCGCTGCAAATCGCCTTCGGCGAGCTGGACGCGGCGGCCAGCACAGTCGACGAGGCCTTCGCGATCATCGACGATGCGAGCCGCAATGAATGGGCCCGCTTCCTTTGGGGCACCCGCGCGAGGATTTCATTTGAACGCGGCAATTTCCAGCGCGCCCGCAATGAGATCGTCCGCACATTCGAGGGCGTCTCGGTGGCCAGCACCAACCAGAATTTCACCGAATTCCATGCCACGGCTGCCGATATTTTTCAGGTTCTGAACGAGGCCGACGCCGCCCTGCCGCATCTGCGCGCCTTCAAGCGCCTTGATGACGAGGCGCGCGAAGTCGCGGCATCGGCCAATACCAGCCTGCTGGCCGCTCAATTCGACTTCGCCGAACAGAATTTGCGGATCGAGCAATTGCGCCTCGAGGGCTCGCAGCAGGATCTGCGCCTGGCGAATGCGCATGAAAGACAGCGCCTGATGGCCGTGAGCGCCCTTCTGGTGCTGTCGATTGCCATATTGATGCTGATTTACATGCGCCAGCGCGCCTCGAGGGATCGCCAGCGCGTACTGGAAAAGGCCCTGTATCAAGACCTCGAGACCGGCCTGCCCTCACGCCCGGCGGTCGAGCGCGCCATCGCCAGACTGGCCAGCAAAACCGGTCAAAACGTCACATTGATCGCGGTCGGCATTGAGCGCTTCAAACATCTCAAGATCGCCCTGGGCTTCGCCCGCTCAGCCCAGCTCAAGATTGCCATGGCCGAACGGATACGCGCCAATCTCGGTGCGGAGATGGTCGGAGCCCTGGGACCCGACATGCTCGGCATTATCGTCGCCGCCCCGGACGCCAGCGCGGTTATGCCGGCCGCCGACCGAATCCGACTCTGCTTCAACAGCCCGGTCACACTCGACGGCGTTGATATCGACGTCGCCGTGACCTCCGGTCTGTACGCTGGTACGGACGGCGAGAAATGCGTGATGAAAGCGGTCATCGCCGTCGATCAGGCCCGCGAAACCGCCAGCCATGCAGCGGTGTTCGACCCGGTACGGTTCGGTGATCCTGACCAGAATTTGACGCTGATGAGCCGGATGATCAAGGCCACCCGCAATGGCGAGATGGCGATGCAATATCAGCCCAAATTGCACCTCGCATCGGGCTCCTACCGGGCCGCCGAGGCGCTGTGCCGCTGGACCTGCCCTGATCGCGGCGTCATGTCGCCCGACAGTTTCATTCCCCTCGCCGAAGAGACCGGTCACATCCGCGAATTCACGCTGTGGTCGATCGAAGAGGTTGTCCGCGACCAGCAGACCCTGCGCGCCGTCGGCCATGATGTCAGCCTCGCCGTGAATATTTCGGGCTCGCTGATTTCCGATCCGGATTTCGCCGAACTGGCGCTGCGCATCGCAACGCGCGGCGACAGCAGTATTTCCTTCGAAGTGACGGAAACCGCCGCGATGCAAAATCCCGAGCGGGCGCTCGCCAATCTCGAGAAATGGGCCGCCGCCGGGATCAAGCTGGCGATTGATGATTACGGCTCCGGCCTGTCATCGCTTGCCTATCTGAAGACCCTGCCCAGCCATGAGCTGAAGCTCGACCGCGCCTTCGTAACGCATATGGCGTCGTCGCAGCGTGACCGCATGCTGGTGAAGTCGACCTCGGACCTCGCCCACGGGCTTGGGCTGGAGATGACGGCGGAGGGCGTCGAGACCCTCGAAGCCCTGGCATTGCTCAAGATGATGGGCTGTGACTGGGCCCAGGGCTATGTCCTGGCCAAGGCCATGCCCCTGACCTCGCTGGTCGAGTTCCTGAACGCCAACGCGAACTCGACCGTCACCGGCGAGATGCCGAATATCGGGCGGAGCGAGACGCGCTAGCCGACGCTGACGCGGCCACTCTCAGGATGATTGATCTTGAATGGTACCGCCTGACCGAATTGAACGGTCGACCTCTAGATCCACATTCTAGCGCTCTAACCAACTGAGCTAAGGCGGCACCGGGCACGTACCTGTCAAACAGGACGTGAGGCGCGGGAAACTAGCGCCACCATCGTGCGGTGGCAACCGTGCAATCAGGCCATTTGCAGGGCTTGTTCAGCGTGGCTCAGACATAGCCGCGCGACGCCATATGCGCCCGCATCGCCTCAATGCGGTGTTCGTCGGACGGGTGGGTCGAGGCGAACTCGAGCTGACCGCCGCTATGGGTCGCCGACATCGCGATCCAGAAGTCGATCGCCTGACGCGGATCATAGCCGGCACCGACCATGTAATCGACGCCCAACCGGTCGGCCTCGAACTCGTGCTGGCGCGAATAGGGCAGGATAATGCCCAGGCTCACGCCCATGCCGAGCGCGGCGCCAAGCTGGTCGCTATAGGCGAGATTGGCATTGCTGTTCAGCGCACTGGCGACCAGGCTCATGCCGATTTGAGCGGCCATCTCCTGGCTCGCCCGTTCGGCCGAATGACGTGCCGCGACATGGCCGATCTCATGGCCCATCACAGTCGCGACATGATCATCCGTCTCCATCAGGTCGAGAATGCCCTTGTAGAAACCGACCTTGCCATTGGGCAGAACCCAGGCATTGACCGCGTCGCTGTCGAAGACAACGAATTCCCAGTCGAGATGGGTCTGACCGGATGCATTGACGATGCGGCGCCCGACCCGTTCCAGCCGGCGCGTATAGGCCGGGTCGCGCGAAACGCGTTCACGCTGCAGGCTCTCCTGCCACGCCTGGGCTGATAATTGCGCCAGCTGCGAATCGGAAACCAGCATCAGCTGGCTGCGTCCGAGAGCGGCGTTATCGGCACAGCCGGAGATGAAGGGGATCATGGTTCCGGCCGCCAAACCGATCAAAATCTCGCGCCGGTGCATCAGCTCTGTCGATTTTCCCTTGTTCACGCCCAACTCCCTCTTCGGTTTTGCCTCAATTAACCGTAAGACTATCCCAGCGCCGCCGCGCCGTCTCGTGCCAAATCGGTTTGGGGGGCGATCGCGCGGCATCTGCCAGTAACCGGTCCGGAGTCCGCTATCATGACACGCCTGCTGCAATTCATCTTCGTCCTGATCGTGATTATCATCGGCGCGGCGATCATCATCCCCTTCGTGGTCCCCGCCTCCTTCTACCGTGAGCGCGTCCAGATCGCCGCCAGCGAGGCGCTGCATCGCGAGGTCATGCTGGGCGGTGATCTTGAATTGCGCCTCCTGCCGCGCATCGAGGTTCGCGCCCACAGCGTCTCCATCGCCAATGAAGAAGGCTTCGGCGACGCCCCCTTCGCCGAAATGGGCGAGATGCGGGTCGCGGTGAAACTCGAGCCGCTGCTGTCGCGCCGGATCGAGATCGCCGAATTCGTGTTGATCGACCCCGTCATCCGACTCGAGCAGCGCGGATCGCGCAATAACTGGACCCTGGCCGCTGCCGATATCGCCCCGCCTCCGCCGCCAGCCGAAGGCGGATTTCGCCGTCCCGGCGCCCTGCCGCTCGATGCGAGCTTCGGTGATGTCCGGATCGAGAATGGCACGATCAGTTTCTCCGACAGTCGCGGCAGCCATGACATTACCGGGCTCGACCTCGCAGTCGGCCTGCCCTCGCTGGACGGCCCCATGCAGCTGGATGGTTCGCTCAGCGCCGATGGCGAGCGGATGAGTTTCAGCGCCAGCATCGCCTCCCTGCGCGGCTTCTTCGAGGGCCGCCAGACCGGCTTCCTGCTCGATCTGGGCGGCAATCTCGTAACCGCGCATTTCGATGGCAATTTCCTGGAATCGAGTGAGTTGGCCGTTGATGGTGCCTTCAATACGACCGTGCCGTCGATCCGCAATCTGGCCGCCTTCAGCGGTGTCGACATGCCACCGGGCAATGGCCTGCGCCGCTTTAGTACGTCCGGACGTCTCGGCGGCGATCCGACACATATCGCGCTGACCGCCGATGCCATCAGGCTCGATGAGATCACCGGATCGGGAACGCTCAATGTTAATCTGGAAGCGGCCAAGCCCCGCCTTGACGGCGCCCTGACCTTGACCCGGCTCGATGTCACGCCCTATCTGCCCGAGCACGTCGAAGACGCAAACCCGAGCGCTGCCGGCATCCCGCCCTGGAGCGATGAAGTGATCGACCTGGCCGGTTTCGGTCTGGTCGATGCTGATCTGCGCCTCGAGGTTGGCTCGCTCAAATTCCGCGAAATCGAGGTCGGCGAAACCCGCTTGCGGGTGCGCGTCCTCAATAGCCGGCTGGAAGCCAATCTGACCCAGATCGCGCTTTATGAGGGCAATGGCACGGCCGATATTGTCGTCAATGGCCGCGGTCGCACACCATCCTACTCGGTGCGCGCCGATCTCACCGGCCTTGATGCCCAGCCCTTCCTGCAAGCCGCCGCCGGCTTTGACCGCTTGCGCGGCACGGGCAGTATCGAACTCTCCTTCACCGGGTCGGGACAGAGCCAGGCTGCCATCATGCAAACCCTGGCCGGCAATGGCCGCTTCAACTTTGCCGATGGCGCGATCACCGGCATCAACATTGCCGAGACCATCCGCAATGTCAGCAGCTTCGTCTCGGGCAATGGCAATTCCACCACCGGGGATTCAGAGACGCCGGCGGCGACCGGCGAGAATGCCGAAACCGACTTCACCGCCCTCACCGGCACCTTCACCGCGACGGCAGGCCGGGTCAGCAATCAGGACCTGCTCATGCTCAGCCCGCTCTTGCGGGTTACCGGTTCGGGCTGGGTCAACCTGCCCGACCAGACCGTCGACTACCGGATGCAGCCACGCGCCGTGGCCTCGATCCAGGGTCAGGGCGGCGATCGCGACCTGCAGGGCATTACCGTCCCGGTTCGCATTCGCGGTGACTTCAACCACATCGCCTTCGGTGTCGACACGGAAGCCGTCGCCCAGGCCCTGCTCACCGGCGCGGTCAGGAACGCGCTGGGCGGCTCCAGCGACGCGGCAACGCCGGAACAGGCGGTGCGCAACACCCTGCTCAATGCGCTCGGCCTCGGCGGTGACACCGCGCCGGCCGCGCAGCAACCGGCGGAAGGCAGCGAACCGGCCCAGCCGCAGACCGAGGATCCGGCACAGCAATTATTGCGCGGCCTGCTCAACCGGGGCCGCACGACGACACCGGATCCCGAGCCGGCCGAATCTGATGACGGAAATCGTTAGTCAGACCTGCGCTGGGGGCCGAAGCAGCGGGCCGTGAGCCGCGGCGCGCGCGTGAATGCGCGCTGAACACTGCGCTGCGCTTTGGTTCAGCTTCCCTGCCCCATGATTATCGCTATACACTTTCAACCCTGTACTCTGGGAGGACTTCGATGACGATCCGCTACCGACTGGCTGCCTTGGCAGCCCTGGTTATCGCAGGTGCCGCTGGCACGGCGAGTGCCCAAGAGATCATTCTCTACGACCAGCCGAATTTTCAAGGCCAGAGCCTGACCATCAACCAGGCGATGAGCGATCTGTCTTCGTATCGCTTCAACGACCGCACCAGCTCGCTGCGGATCGTGTCGGGCCAATGGGAATTGTGCGTCGATGCCAATTATGGTGGCGGCTGCTTCACCTATAGCAGCTCGGAAGGCAATCTCGGCCGCTATGACAATCTCTACACGGCGCTGCGTCCGGTTGCCCCGACCTCGGGTCCCGGCGGCGGACGGCCTGGCGGCGGTGGCAATTCACTGACCCTCTATGCGGGCCCGAATTATTCCGGCCGCGCCGTCACGATCACCGATTCCCAGCCCGATCTGAGCCGGCTCGGTTTCAACGACGCCACGCAGTCGATCCGCCATAGCGGCCGCGGCAGCTGGCGCGTCTGTGACGATTCCAATTTCCGTGCCGCCTGCATGCAGGTGAATGGTGACATGCCCACGATCGGTGGCGGCCTGTCAGGCCGGATCAGTTCAGTGGAACCCGATTACGCCAACAATCCCGGCGGTCCTCGCCCGGGTGGTCCTGGCGGCAATCGCGGCCCGCAGCCGCGCACGGGCGTCTGGCTGTTTGATGGCCCGAATTTCACCGGCCAACGCCTCGACGTCGCTCAGACCAACCCGGATCTCGACCGGATCGGCTTCAATGATCGCGCCGAAAGCCTCGCCGTCGCGCGCGGCGAGACATGGCAGGTCTGCGAGCACTCGGACTTCCGTGGCCGCTGCGAGTATTTCGAAGGCGACAGCGTCGAGGATCTGACGCGCTATTACCTGCGCAATACCATCTCCTCGCTGCGCCGCGTCGATGGCACTTATGGCCAGCCTGGCAGCGGCTATCCAGGACCAGGCGGCGGTGCCGGCTATCCCGGCCCTGGCGGTGATCGCGGCATGAATGTTCGCGGCGGTATCCGCGGCGTCGATGCCACCTTCTTCGCCCGTCCTGAAGTCAACGGCATGGCGGTTGATCGCTGCCTTGGAGCCGGTGGACGCTTCTGCGACGAGGAAGTCGCACGCCGGGTCTGCCGTGCAGCCGGCCACAGCCGCGCCGCACACTTCTCCGTCGACCGCTATAACCGCGCCCGGACCTGGTTCATCGGTGAGAACGCCGAATGCCGTGCCGGACGTTGTGAGCCGATGGTTGATCTGCTCTGCACTGACTAGTCCGCGCACGCCGGACCGATGAAAACAGAACGCCGTCCCCGCCCCGGGGGCGGCGTTTTGCTATTCACTGCCAAGCTGCGCGCTTTCGCCCGTTTCGGGCCGGGACAAACCCGCCTATATTGGTTACAAACGAAACTAAATCACGCTCAGGATATCCGTCATGCCCGTCAATGATCCCGTCATCGCCGAACAGGTTCCGGCTGCCGACTTTACGATCGAGCAGAGATGGGATCGCTATACGGGCGAGGAGCACGCCATCTGGACGACGCTCTACGAACGCCAGATGAAAATCCTCACTGGCCGCGCCGTACCGGAATTCTTCAAGGGGCTCGACCTGCTCAATCTCAATGAGGGCGGCATCCCCGACTTCCGACGCGTCAATGAGAAGCTGGAGAAGCTGACCGGCTGGACGGTCATCACTGTGCCCGGCCTGATCCCGGAAAAGGAATTCTACGAGCACCTCGCCAATCGCCGCTTCGTCTCGGGACGTTTCATTCGCGATGGCGACAAACTCGACTACCTGTCCGAGCCCGATATTTTCCACGATGTGTTCGGCCATGTGCCGCTTCTGACCCAGCCGGTCTTTGCCGATTACATGGCCGCCTATGGCCGCGGCGGGCTGCGCTCGATCGGGTTTGACGCGATCAAGCACATGGCGCGGCTCTACTGGTACACGGTTGAATTCGGCCTGATCAACACACCGGAAGGCCGCCGCATCTATGGCGCCGGCATCGTCTCCTCGCGCGCTGAATCGATCTTCAGCCTCGAGGCGCAATCTCCCAACCGGATCCATTTCGACCTCGAGCGGATCATGCGCACGGATTATCGCTATGATGATTTCCAGCAGAGCTATTTCGTGGTCGACAGTTTCCAGGAGCTGATGGAAGCGACCTATCAGGACTTCGCCCCGATCTATGAGCGCCTGCCCGGCGAGAGCGAATTGAAACCGTCCGACATCATCGCCAGCGACAAGGTCTATTCGCGCGGCACCCAGGAATATGCCCTGGCCGGCGGCCTGCCGGCCAAGGCCGCCGCGCTCTAGGTGCAGACCAGCCGTCGGCGGCCGTCGGGCAGGGTTTCGATCGTGATCGACTCCGTCGCGGCAATGGCATCGTCCAGCTTCTCGTGCGAGATCGGTTTGACGATGTAAAAGCTGGCACCCGCCTCGCGGCACTGCGCTTCCCTGTCGGGATTGCGAGCGCCGGAATAGGCACCGATCGCCCCGCCCTGCAACAATTTCGCCGCCAGACCGATGAATTCGACCGCGTCATCACCGGCGAGCCCCAGATCCGTCAGCACCAGTACCGGACCTCCAGCGCGCCTGAACAGACAGGCCATCACATCCTCGGGATGGGTGAAGCATTCGAGTTCGAGGTCGTACCCCTCATCCTCGAGGTCCGTGCGGAACAGGAAATGTTCGTCCGGATCATCGTCGAGTAAAATGACTGGAACTGTCTGGCTCACACTCGTCCTCGCAGCGACCGCGATTGGTTCGCCGCGATACCATCCTGATTCGGTGCCGACGACAGAGCCGATCTATCCGGCAATAGATCAATCGCGTTGGAAAGGATAGAAATCCGACCCGAGATCGAGCAAGCCAGTCAGGGCATCGAGTGCCTGGCGGCTTTCGACCAGCAGGTTCGGGTCGGCCAGATCGGCCGGCGCCAGCGTTTCGCGATAGTGCGCTGTGCCCCAGGCGTTGAGCGCCTCGAACAGAGCGGGCGTCATGATGGTATTGGCCGAAAGCGCGACGCGTTCTTGCTCGGTCAGGACAACGCGCAGACGCAGACAGGCGGGCCCGCCGCCATTGCGCATGGATTGGCGAACCGACGCAAAGCGCACCGCGCCGATCGGTCCATTGCCCGTAACCAGACGTTCGCAATAGGCCCGCGTTGCCGGGTTTTCGCGCGTCTCCTCGGGCGCCAGCAGAACCAGACGATCCTCGCCGGGAATCTGCAGCAATTGCGAATTGAACAGATAGGAGGTGATCGCGTCATCGAGCGAGACTTCGCTGGCGGGTACTTCAACAAAATCCGGCTCAAACAGGCCATCTGCCGCGCGCCGGATTGCCGCGATTGCCGCGTCCCGGTCCTCAAAGGCCTGCTCGTGGTAGAAGAGACAGGTGCGCGTGCCCACGCAGACAACATCATTGTGGAAGGCGCCGGCCTCGATCGCCGCGCGCGATTGCTGCAGCAGGACGGTGTGCGCAGAATCGAGCCCATGGCGCCGGGCAATTGTCTCGCAGGACTGGCGCGTCTGCCGCGCGGGGAAACGGCCTTCATAACTCGTCGCCGCATCACGGCCCCAGACCAGAAGCTCGACGCCGGGCGCGCCATGGCTTTCGCACAGGCGGACATGATTGGCGGCGCCCTCATCGGCGAAGTCAGACTGGTAAGGCAAAGGCTCGTGAACACAGAAGCGTTCGGTGTCGGCGAAAATCCGCGCCAGCGCCCGCCGGGTCTGCGGCGCCTCGATGGCGCGGTGACCGGTGGTCAAAAGATTGGCCGGCGTGAAATGCACACGACCGTCAGCGCTGTCTGCCGAGGGTGAGACCATGGCGGCATTGGCGGCCCACATCGCCGATGCCGAACTGGCGCGGCGCAGCAAGTGCGGCGCCTCGCGGGCGACGCGCTCTATGATCTGGGCATCGCTACCGGAGAAGCCAAGCGTTTTGAGCAAGGGCAGATAGGGCCGCTCATGCGGTGGCATCACGCCCTGCAGCAAGCCCAGATCGGAGAGGGATTTCATCTTGGCGATGCCCTCGAGTACCGCTTCGCGCGGTGAGGAGGACAGGCCTTCGCTACGTGCGCTGGCCAGATTGCCTTCGGACAGGCCGCCATAATTATGGGTCGGCCCGACCAGTCCGTCGAAATTGGCTTCAATGGCAGTCATCGCGCGAGATCTTCCCTGTTTCAGTCAATGCCCTTGATGGCCATGTAATCCGGTTCCGGCGCCGCCTGGGTGGCGACGGGGAAGGCACAATAATCGGCGGCGTAATAGGCGCTCGGGCGCAGATTGCCGGACTGACCCGGTCCGCCGAACGGCATGTTGGACGCGGCGCCGCAAGTCGGCCGGTTCCAGTTGACGATACCCGCCCGGCTCTCGACCCAGAAACGCTCCCACAGCTCGCGGCTGTCGGAAATCAGGCCTGCGGCGAGACCGTAGGCGGTGTCATTCGCCGCCAGGATCGCATCCTCGAAACTCGCTACGCGGGTGACCTGCAGCATCGGTCCGAAAACCTCCTCGTCGGGCACGTCGATGCCGGTGACATCGAGCAGTCCTGGACGCAGGAAGGCATCGCCAAGCGCGACGCGCTCGACCTTGCGCAGCGCCACGGCACCGCGCGCGATCAGCGCGTCCTGCGCGTCGAGCACGCCCTTGGCCGCATGGGCCGAAACCAGCGGTCCGATGAAGGGCTGGACCTCGTCATTCCACTTGCCGATCGTCAACTTGCCGGCCATCTCGATGATCGCCGCGATCACCGCATCACCGACCTCGCCGCGCGGCACGATCAGCCGGCGGGCACAGGAGCACCGCTGGCCAGCCGTAATATAGGCCGAGTGCACGGCGATGCTGGCGGCAGCGCGAACATCGGCGGCGTCCCAGATCACCAATGGGCTATTGCCACCCATTTCGAGCGCGAGCTGAATGCCGGGACGGCCAGCGAACTTTTCGTGGATGAATTTGCCCGTGCCCCAGGAGCCGGTGAACAACACACCGTCGAGTTCGGGATTGTCGAGCGCGGCGGCGCCGGTCTCGCGCGCGCCCTGGACCAGATTGATTACGCCAGCCGGCAAGCCGGCGGCATCCCAGGCGCGGATCATCGCTTCGCCAACGCCGGGTGTGATTTCAGACGGTTTGAAGACGATCGTATTGCCGGCGATCAGGGCCGGAACGATATGGCCATTGGGCAGATGGCCGGGGAAATTATAGGGCCCGAGCACGAACATCACACCGAGCGGCTTGTGCGCCATACGGGCGAAGCCAAAAGCGGTGGCGGTCTCGTAACCGCCGGTGCGATCGGCATTGGCGGCGATGGAGATATCGATCTTGCCGATCATCGCGCCAACTTCGCCGGCGGTTTCCCACAAGGGCTTGCCGGTTTCGCGGGCAATCAGTTCGGCGAGTTCATCCTTGCGGCTTGTCAGCTCCGCCTTGTAGCGCTCGACCGCCGTGATGCGGTCGGCCAGCGAAGTTCGGGCCCAGCCTGTATAGGCACCGCGCGCGGCGGCAAAGGCCTCGGCAACTTCGGCCGGCGCAGCGGCATGGCCTTGCCAGACCAGGCTGTCATCGGCCGGATTGGTCGAGGTGAAAGTGGCAGCGCTGCCATCGCGCCAATGTCCATTGATGAAGTTCATGATGCTACCTCTGCCGGCGCCAGAATCGGGCGCGCTCTCCGTCTCGCAAATCCATCGCCTGCATAACCTCATAGGAGATGCCGAGCACTTCGCCATCATCGACGGCCTCGACGGCGCAGGTGCGGAAATCCTCAATCCGGTCGGTCGACAAGATGCCTTGTACACCGCCGGCCGTCGTCGCTGCGCGGACTGTGACTTCACGACTCTCGCGCAGGGTGCGGATATTCTCGGTCCAATTGGAAACCAGTGGACCACCGTCAAAAATATCGACGTATTTGTCGTAGTGGAAACCTTCCCACCGCAACAGATTCATCGCCCCGACGCCCTCGCGGTGCGGCTTGCCGATCACGTCTCGGACCGATTGCGGCAGCAGATCGACATAGATCAGATGCTGCGGACCGAGATCGAGAATGAACTGGTTGTCGGTCGAGGCGCTGAGCCGGTCGGCCTCGTCGAAATCCATATGGAAGAAGGGGCGTGAGACGTGATCGAAGAAGGGCGAAGAACCGTCATCGAGCACAACGCCGCGCAATTCCGCCAGCACTTTTTCGCCAAATCGTTCCGGCGCAGCGCCCATCAGAAGATAGCGTGACTGGGCCACAAGGCGTCCCGCCCCACTGCCGCGTCCGGCCTCGGACACGAATAGCGTGCCAACCTCGGTGGATCCCGCGAAATCATTGACCAGCAGCATCGCGTCCATATCGAAGCGGCGCTGGGCATCGACGGAATGCTGGGCAATGGTGATGATCTTGAAATCCCAATAGGGCTTGGAAACCCCGACCATCGCCTTGACCGCCGAACAGCCGACGATCTCGCCGCTCTCGGTATCCTCCAGCATCAGCTGGTATGTGTCCTCGGTCTGCCCTTTCGGGTCAGACTGATAGGCCGCTTCGGATTTCTCCAGCCGCTCGGCCAGCACGTCCCGTGACACGGCAAGGCTGGTGAAGCCCGTTCCGGCCTGATCAGCCAGCCGGCTCAGGGCATCGATATCAGTTGCCTTGGCGGCGCGTACGATCAGCATAATATTCCCCGAAGTGTCAGTTTTGTTGTTGAACCAGGGCCCGCGCCTCGCGTGCATCGAATTCGCCACGCGCAAATTTCATCAGCATCACGGCCGAGAGTTTGGCCCGCTCGGCGAAACTCGACAGCTTGACGCTCTCGCGGTCCGAATGGATATCAGCGCCGCGCACGCCCAGCGTATCCACATTCGGACAACCCGCCGCCCACAGATTATTACCCTCACAAACGCCGCCCGTATCCTGCCAGCGAATGTCGAGACCCAGGCTCGAACCGGCCGCACGCGTCCAGTCGAACATTTTCGCATTGGCCGCACTCATCGGCTTGGGCGGGCGGGTGAAACCGCCATAGAGCTCGGCGCCAATCCCGTCGCGGATGCGCACCATATCGAGCAAGCGCTCGAGCTCGGCCAGCACCCAGATGCGATCATTGTCGGTCTTGACGCGGATATTGAAGCGCACAACGGCATTGTCAGGCACGACATTGGGCGGGCCGCCGCCATCGATGCGGGCGAGATTGAAGGTGACGTCCTCGCGGCGCCCGTTCAACCCGTCCAACTCAAGACCAAAGGCGCAGGCTGCGGCCAGCGCATTGCGGCCGAGATGATGTTCGCGTCCGGCATGGGCGGCGCGGCCGGAGAGTTTGAGCGACCAATTGCCCGAACCCTTGCGCGCCCCAGCCAGCGAGCCATCGGCCAGGGCCGGCTCATAGGTCATGCCGATATCGGCGCGGGCGCCAAGCTCGGCGAGAACCGGCGCGGAGCCGAGCGAGCCGATTTCCTCATCAGGGCTGATCAGGACATCAATCCCGACCTGGTCCTTCCAGGGCGAGCGCTGCAGACCGATCAGCCCGTGCAACATGACGAGAATTCCGCCCTTCATGTCAGCGACGCCGGGGCCGTTGAGCGTGTCGTCATCCCACAGATTGGTGTTCTGGAAAGCGCTGGAGACCGGGAAGACGGTGTCATGATGGCCAGTCATCGCGATGCGGATCGGCGCTTGTGGCCGGATACGGCAGCGGAAGGACGGCGTATAGGGCTGTTCGTGCACCCGCCCGTCCGGCTCGACCACGGTCGAGGGCTTGAGGTCGACAGCGTCGATGGTTGCGTCGTCAAGCTCGCCAAAGGCGGTTACGAGGCAGGCGCGCATCCGCTCCAGCCCCTCCGCATTGCGGCTGCCGGAATTGATCGCTGACCAGGCCTGCACGGTCTCGATCATCGCCTCGCTACGCGTGTCGATCCAGTCAAGGACCGCGCGTTCGTCGGCATTGAGCTCCAATGGGTTTTGCATGGCTCAGTGATAGTCGTTTAAAATGGGCGGTCTAGCCCCGGCAGACATATTTGCCGGGGCCAGACCGTCACAATCGCATCAGGCCTTGTCGAGGGCCTGCTTCAGATCCGCGATCAGATCGTCGGGATTCTCGATCCCGACGGAGATGCGGACCAGGCCTTCGGAGAAACCCTGGCGCTTGCGCAATTCAGGATCAACGCCGCGATGGGTCGTCGAGCCGGGATGGCAGATCAGGGTTTCCGTCCCGCCAAGACTGACGGCGAGCTTCATGACCTGCAGGGCGTTGAGCATGCGAAAGGCGCTGCCCTCATCCGCGAGATCAAAGGCGAAGGTCGAACCCGCCGAGATACACTGCGACTTGAAGATGTCGGCAGCTCGATTATTCGTGCCCAGAAAGCCGAGATAACGCACGCGCTTGACCTTGGGATGGTCGCGCAGGAAAGCGGCGACCTTTTCAGCACCGAGCGCGGCGGCATCCATCCGGATCTTCACAGTCTCGAGCGAACGCAGCAGCATCCAGCAGGTGTGTGGATCGAGATTGGTTCCGAGATAGCCGCGCAGACCCCGCACAAGCGCCATCGGCTCGGAGGCGCCCAGCGCTGAACCGGCGATCAGATCGCTGTGGCCGCCGACATATTTGGTCAGCGAGTAAACGAGGACGTCGGCGCCCAGCTTGAGTGGCGACTGACCGACCGGGCCCAGGAAGGTATTGTCGACAACAATCCAGGGACGCTTGCCCTGCTTTTCGGCAATCAGGTCGGCAATGCGATTGCAGGCCGCCAGATCGACGAGGTCATTGGTCGGGTTGGTCGGGGTTTCCGTATAGATGACGGAGACAGGGCCAAGGGCCATTGCAGTCTCGGCGGCCTCGAGAATTTCGGCTTCCGAGGCACCAGCGAAGAAGTCGACCGACTTGATGCCGTAATTGGGCAGGAATTTGCGCAGCAAGGCTTCGGTGCCGCCATAGAGCGGCGTCGATTGCAGGATGACCGAGCCGGAATGGGCCAGCGCCATAAGCGTGGTCGAGATCGCCGCCATGCCGGAGGAGAAGACCGCAGCCTCTTCAGCACCGTCATACAGCGCCAGGCGGTCCTCGAGCACTTCCATATTGGGATTGTTGAAGCGCGAATACATCAGGCCGCCCGATTCCGGATCGCCCTCCTCGGCCATGCCGAGCGCGACGCGGAAGAAGGAGGCTCCAGCCTCGGCGGTTTCGAAGGCGAAAGTCGAGGTCAGGAAGATCGGTGGCTTGATCGACATTTCCGAGAGCTTTGGATCATAGCCATAGCTCATCATCTGGGTTTCAGGGCTCAGCGTGTGGCCGGCAACGTCATGCTTGCGGTAGGACTTGTCAGGCTTGCTCATCGGAAGGTCCTCGAATTCGCGTCAGGCGGGGGTGTCCCGCTGCGTGTCGGAGGCGATTAGAACCAGCTTGATGCCCGGGTCAAGTCTCTCCTGAAGACGGCGGATAAACCCTGCTTTCCTGCCCCGCTTTCCGAGGTTTACAGCACGATTATTCTAAGAAAAAGGGCGGCCCGGCAATATGCCGGACCGCCCGATTTCAGTCATCATACTCAATATTAGTTGAGGACGATGATCACTTCTGCACGACGGTTGAGCGGCTCGCGCACACCGTCTGGCGTCTGAACCGCATTGCGGGTTTCGCCAAATGCTTCCAGCGAGATCGTGCTGGCTGGGACGCCGAGGCGGACCAGTTCGTCACGAACGACGCGGGCACGGCGCTCGGACAGACCCACATTGTAGGATGCTGCGCCGGAACGGTCGGTAAAGCCCGAGACGGAAACACGTGTCACGCCGCAATT
>TARA_R110000868_G_scaffold79316_1_pt1 | contig 36461 bp, 32 predicted proteins | sample TARA_R110000868 | Tara Oceans TARA_R110000868 (sample SAMEA4397489) | marine metagenome | biome: Polar Biome; feature: [SRF] surface water layer (ENVO:00010504); material: water (ENVO:00002006), including particulate matter (ENVO:01000060) such as... | depth 5 m | reverse complement strand
GCCGTCCAGCAGTCCGGCCAGGGTGGTGCGCTGGCGGTTGAAATAGCCGGGGCTCTTCTTCAGCTTGTCGAGGATCTCGTGCGGATGCAGGAAGCTCCAGTCCGACAGGACCAGCACATGCTCGCGGTCATAGCCGACCGGATCGGCACCGGCCGGGTCGATGACGATCGGGCCGTAGTGACCCATGGCTTCCTGCAGCCCCGAATGGCTGTGGTACCAGAAGGTGCCCGACTGCTTGAGCGGGAACTCGTACACAAAGGTCTCGCGCGGCTTGATGCCCGGGAAGCTGATGCCCGGCACGCCGTCCATCTGGAACGGCAGCAGCAGGCCGTGCCAGTGGATCGAGGTGTCCTCCTCGAGCTGATTGTGCACCGCCAGCCGGACGTTCTGGCCCTCGCGCAGGCGCAGCAGGGGGGCCGGCAGCACGCCGTTGACGGTAACCGCGTGGCCGGTCCGCCCCCCCACGGTGAAGGGCGAATGGCCGATCGTCAGATCGATGTTCGGGCCGGTCAGGGTCGGCAGGTCGGCACGCAGACCGGGTGAGCCGGTCTGGGCCCAGGCGGGCAGCAGACCCTGGAGGCCCAGCAGGCCACCGCCGAGGGCAGCACCACGCAACAGGGTCCGGCGATCGAGAGGGGGCATGGGCATGGGGTCCTGTTTAGTCGGGTCGGCGCGCCTGTGTCGATGGGGCGAAATCAACCTCTGCCTCAAGATACGCGCCGGCCCCGTCCAGCCCTCACCGGGCGTCTGGCCCCTCCAGCCGCGCCGCCAGAAAGCGTCGCGCCCGGGCGATTCGGGTCTCGACCGCCTTGGGGGTGATGCCGAGGATAACGGCAATCTCGGCATGGGGCCGGGCTTCCAGTGTCGCCAGAAGCAAGGGGGCCTTCAGCGTGGCCGGAAGTCGCGCGAGCGCCCGGTTCAGGGCCTCAAGGCGTCGGCGATCATCCAGCTGCGCGTCCTGCCCCGGCGTGTCGTCGCCCACCGCCATGGCCTCGGGGGCATCCAGGCTGATGACCCCCCGAACCATGCGGCGCACGCTGCGACGACGACCCCAGTCGCGGCATTTGTTCACCGCGATCGTGCGCAACCAGGTGTCGAAGGGACGGGACGGATCATAGCGGCCCATGGCGAACCAGGCCGCCGCATAGGCCTCCTGGACGACATCGAAGGCATCATCGGCATCGCCGACGTAGCGTCGGACAAAGCGATAGAGCCCGGCCTTGGTGGTTTCGACCAGCAGGGCGAAGGCCGCACGGTCGCCCTGCGCGGCCCGGACCTCGACGCTGTCAGCCGCCCCGGTGGTTCGCACTAGCCGGGATCTTGCCGCAGGGCATCCACGATCCGGGAATCGAATATCCGGGCCTGGGCCGGGGTCAGGGTCGATCGCATCTCGAACACATGGGCGATAGTGGCCTTCTGCAACTCGCCCATCGCGGTATGGAAATGGTCGACCGCCGCCCGGACGGCCGGACTGTCGCCGTCGCTGGCCTCGATCGCACGCGCAAGTTCATCATTGGCGGCGCGAATATCAGCCTCGAGGGGCGCGCGCTGCGCCGCGAACCGGGATTCGATCTCCTCCAGGCGCGCTTCCTGGTCGGCGCTCAGATCGAGCTCGTTGTGCACCAGGGCGTGGAGCGAGGGCGTCGCGTTTTGCCGCATCATCCAGTGGGCGCTGGCCCAGGTGCCGGCTCCACTGGCCAGGGCGGCCAGGGCGGCGGTGATCGCGATGGATTTCCAGCCTGCGGTCATCCGACGATCCCCATGCCGGACAGGGGGGACAGGCCGGCGGCCAGCGTCAGGACGCCGATCTCGGACGGCGGATTCGCCGGAACCAGCAGCCCGAAGCCGCCATTGATCACGCCGAACACCAGGGCCCCCGTCACGGCCAGGGTCCGGATACGACCGAGATGCCGCCGCTCCTCGGTGAGCCTGACCCTGTGCCACACGCGCTGTTCGAGCCCGTCCAGTCGAGCGTCCCCGGAACGCTCGGCCGAATGCGCCAACAGGCTGTCGATATCCATCATCGGCCGTCTCCGTCTCCTGCCGTTCAGATACGCACGGTTCCGCCGTTTCCCTCAAACCGGACGCCGCGAACGCCGACGGCATCAGCGGCACCCTCGACAGTACCCCGTGAACCCTTGTTCGGTCCGGGGCATTTGCCATGGATCACATCGAAGGAGGATGCCGTGAAATCCAGACCCTATGTCCGCTTCGCCCTGATGATCGCGACCTCGACCGTGGTCATGTTCGGCCTGATGTATCTGAACACCTATGCGCTCGATCACGCGCGGTTCAGCGAGACCCGCCTGTACATGGCCCTGCTGATGGGGGCCACCATGGCGGTGATCATGCTGCTGTTCATGCTCGGCATGTACGCGGACAAGCGATTGAATGCCGCGATCCTCGGAGTCGCGGCCGTCGTGTTCGGCGGCTCCCTGTGGCTGGTGCGCAGCCAGAGCACCATCGGCGACGTGGCCTGGATGAAGGCGATGATCCCGCACCATTCGATCGCCATCCTGACCAGCGAACGCGCCCATATCCGCGACCCGCGCGTGCGTCGCCTCGCCGACCGTATCATTGAGGCCCAGCGTCGTGAGATCAGCGAGATGGAGCGACTCATCACCGACCTCGAACGCAACCCGCCGCCGGCCGGGGCCCCGGACCTGCCGGCCGGTTCGACCACGGCCGGACCCGGCAACCCGTGAGCGGCCGGGTCGGGAAAAGACGCTAGAGTGTGACCGACCGCAGCCTCAGGGCGTTGCCGATCACGCTGACCGAGGACAGCGACATGGCCAGGGCCGCGATGGCCGGCGACAACAACAGGCCGAAGGTCGGATACAGCAGGCCGGCGGCGATCGGGATGCCCAGCGTATTGTAGCCGAAGGCGAACACCAGGTTCTGGCGGATATTGGCCATCACCGCCTTCGACAGGTGCCGGGCGCGCACGATGCCCTGCAGGTCGCCGCTCAGCAGGGTGACGGCCGCGCTCTCGATCGCCACGTCCGAGCCCGCCCCCATGGCCACGCCGACATCGGCGGCGGCGAGGGCGGGGGCGTCGTTGACCCCGTCACCGGCCATGGCCACGACCCGGCCCTCGGCGCGCAGCTGTTCGACCACATCGGCCTTGTCCTGCGGCAGGACCTCGGCCCGGACGTCGTCGATGCCCAGACGTCGGGCCACGGCCTCGGCGGTGGTGCGGTTGTCACCGGTCATCATCACCAGCCGCAGGCCCGCCGCCTTCAGGGCGATGATGGCGTCGGCCGTGGTTGCCTTGACGGGGTCGGCGATGCCCAGAACTCCGGCGGCTTCGCCGTCGACGGCGACGAAGATGGCGGTGGCCCCGTCGTGGCGCAGGGCCTCGGCCCCGGCTTCCAGCGCCGTGACATCGACCTCCAGCGCCCCGAGGTAGCGGCTGTTGCCCAGCACCACGCGACGACCGTCGACCAGGCCGGTGACGCCGCGCCCGACCGGGCTGTCGAACTCGCGCGCTTCGGACAGTGTCAGGGACCGGGCCTTCGCGGCCGCGACGATGGCGTCGGCCAGCGGATGTTCGCTGCCCCGTTCCAGGCTGGCGGCCAGGCGCAACAGTTCGGCCTCGTCGAAACCGGCCACAGGCTGGATCGCGATGACGGACGGGCGACCTTCGGTCAGGGTCCCGGTCTTGTCGATCACCAGGGTGTCGACCTTCTCGAGACGTTCCAGCGCCTCGGCGTTGCGGATCAGCACCCCGGCCTGGGCCCCGCGCCCGACCCCCACCATGATCGAGATCGGCGTGGCCAGTCCGAGGGCGCAGGGGCAGGCGATGATCAGCACCGAGACCGCGGCGATCAGGGCGTAGGTCAGTTGCGGTGCGGGACCGAACAGGCCCCAGATGACCGCGGCCAGGATGGCTGTGGCGATCACGGTCGGCACGAACCAGCCCGACACCGTGTCGGCCAGGCGCTGGATCGGGGCCCGGCTGCGCTGGGCCTGGGCCACCATCTGGACGATCCGCGACAGCAGGGTATCCGCCCCCACCCGGTCGGCGCGCATCACGAACGAGCCGGTGCGGTTGAGTGAACCGCCGACGACGTGGCCGCCGGGCTCCCGGGTCACGGGCATCGATTCCCCGGTCACCATCGACTCGTCGATGGACACCCGCCCCTCGAGGATTTCGCCGTCGACCGGCACCTGTTCCCCGGGCCGGACCCGCAGACGGTCTCCGACCACCACGAGGTCCAGGGTGACGTCCTCATCCGATCCGTCGTCGCGAACGCGCCGCGCGGTCTTCGGCGTGAGGTCGAGCAGCGCCCGGATCGCGCCCGAGGTCCGTTCCCGGGCACGAAGCTCCAGGATCTGGCCGATCAGCACCAGCACGGTGATGACCGCGGCGGCCTCGAAATAGACCGGCACACTGCCGTCCATGCCGCGCACCGCCGCCGGAAACAGCCCCGGGGCCAGCACCGCGACCACACTGTAGATCCAGGCCGCCCCGATACCGATGGAGATCAGGGTGAACATGTTGAGGTTTCGGCTGCGCAGCGACGCCCAGCCGCGCTCGAAGAAGGGCCAGCCCGCCCACAGCACCACCGGCGTCGCCAGCACGAACTGGATCCAGTTCGAGGTCTGTCCGTCGATCCACCGGTGCAGGTCGAACAGATGGCCGCCCATCTCCAGGGCGAACACCGGAAGCGTCAGGACCAGGCCGACCCGGAACCGCCGGGTGAAGTCGATCAGTTCGTGATTGACGGGCGCCTCGGCCGTGACCGTCTCGGGTTCCAGCGCCATGCCGCAGATCGGGCACGATCCCGGCCCCTCCTGACGGATCTGCGGATGCATCGGACAGGTGTAGATCGCGCCGGGGATCGCCGCCTCGGGCTCCGGCCGGTCACCCAGATAGCGGTCCGGGTCGGCGATGAATTTGGTCCGGCAGCCGGCCGAGCAGAAGAAATGGTCCTCGCCGTCATGGGCCGCGTGATGCGCGGTGGTCGCGGGATCGACCGACATGCCGCACACGGGATCGACGGACGTGGCGGCGACGGTGTCCGTCTTGCCGGCACAGCAGTCATGACCGGCCGTGGGCGAAGGGGGCGGCGTGGGCATGGGAGTCGCTCCTGGGTTTCGACTGAGCCAAATATACCCATGGGGGGTATCTTGCAAGATATAGGCCTGGGGTATATGCGAACGTTCAATCGAGGAAACGGGATGCAGACCGAAACCAAGCCCAGACTGATCAACCGTCTCAACCGGATCGAGGGCCAGGTGCGTGGCATCGCCCGCATGGTCGACGAGGACCGCTATTGCGTCGAGGTTCTGACCCAGCTCCAGGCGGTGCGGGCGGCTCTGCTGCGCGTCGAGAGCGAGGTGCTGAAGGACCACCTCGACCATTGTGTGATGGGCGCGATGACCGGCGACGATCCGGCCGACCGCAAGGCCAAGGCGGAAGAACTGATCACGCTGCTCGCCCGGGCCACCCGCTAGAGCGAAGGCAATCGTCGCGCCGGACCCGTCCGGCGGTGCGTGACGATCCGCGAAATGGTCCGATGCCTCCGCCTGCCGGGCCGGCGCAGGACCAGGGTCCCGGTTGCGATCCGGTCAATCGTCCGCCGTCGACAGGCACCGGCGGCGCGGCATTCGCCGGCAATCCAGGCCCGATCGGCTCCGGCCCAAACCGGCGCGGCGATCCGCAATGTCAGGAGAAAATGGCGCGCCCGGAACGATTCGAACGTCCGACCCTCAGATTCGTAGTCTGATGCTCTATCCAGCTGAGCTACGGGCGCGCACAGGCCTTAACGGCGAGGGCGGGTATCTAGCCGCTCGACCGGCGGGGCGCAAGCCGCTTCGGGCAGTTTTTGCGGGCTTGGCGAAGCGGGACGCGCGGCCTAGGTCTGGAGCCTGTCCGTCGTCCCTTCCGAGACTGCCCATGCGCCCTGTCCGTTCGCCGCTCGTCATCCTGTCCCTGGTGGCCGTCCTGGCCGTGACGACGGCCTGCGGTACCGGGCCGGCCCCGGCAGCGGTCGTCGCCCCGGTCGAGACCCCGGCCCCGGCCCGCGGGCCGTTCGTCGCCGCGGCCAATCCGCTGGCGGTCGCGGCGGGCATGGCCGTGCTGCGGCGCGGCGGTTCGGCAGTCGATGCCGCGGTCGCGGTCCAGGCCGTGCTGGGTCTGGTCGAGCCCCAGTCCTCGGGCCTCGGCGGCGGGGCCTTTCTGATGCATTTCGACGCGGCCACCGGTGCGGTCACCGCCTATGACGGGCGCGAGACCGCGCCGGCCTCGGCCACGGACCGGCTGTTCCATGAGGACGGGCGGCCGCTGGGCTTCGCCGACGCCGTGCTCAGTGGACGTTCGACCGGCGTGCCCGGCGTGGTGGCCATGCTCGGGCAGGCCCAGCGCGACCACGGGACCCTGGCGTGGCGCGACCTGTTCGGCGACGCCGAGGCCCTGGCCCGGGACGGCTTCATCGTCAGCCCGCGCCTGGCCGGCTTCATCGCCGCCCCCGCCGGCCAGGCGCGCACGCGCTGGGCCGAGGCCTATTTCACCCGACCCGACGGTCGCCGCTACGCGACCGGCGACCGACTGCGCAATCCCGCCTATGCCGTGACCCTGGCGCGGATCGCCAGCGGCGGGCCGGACGCCTTCTATCGCGGCCCGATCGCCGAGGGCATCGCGGCCACCGTGGCCGAAGCGCCCCGACCCGGCGGCCTGACCGTGGCCGACATGGCCGCCTATCGTCCGATCGAACGCGGGGCCCTGTGCCGGCCCTACCGTGTCTATGTGATCTGCGTGCCGCCGCCGCCGTCCAGCGGCGTGTCCCTGCTGCAGCTGCTGGCCATGGCCGAACAGTCCCCGGACATCGACCGGGGCCCCGACAGTGCCGAGGCCTGGACCGCCTTCGCCCAGCTGCAGCGCCTGATGTACGCCGACCGCAATCGCTATGTCGCCGACCCGGCCTTCGTCGGGGTGCCGGTCGCCGGCCTGCTGGATCCCGGCTATGTCGCCGACCGCGCCGCCCTGGCCCCGGGCCTGCGCGGCGCGGTGGCGGCCGGCATACCGCCCGGTGGCGTCTTCCGGGGGCCGGACGCCACCGCCGAGCCGTCCGGGACCTCGCATTTCGTCATCGTCGACGCCGCCGGCAATGCCGTCAGCATGACCACCACGGTCGAGAGCGTGTTCGGGTCCGGCCGGATGAGCGGCGGCTTCTTTCTCAACAATCAGTTGACCGACTTCTCGCTGGAGCCGGCCCGGCCCGACGGAGGCCCGGTGGCCAATGCCGTGGCGGCGGGCAAGCGGCCGCGCTCATCGATGTCGCCGGTGATCATCCTCGATCACCGGGGACGGCTGGTCGGGGCCCTGGGCTCGCCCGGCGGCTCGTCCATCCTGGCCTATAACGCCAAGGCCCTGATCGCCGTGCTGGACTGGCAGCTGCCGGTCCAGGTCGCGTTCAACCTGCCCAATCTGGTGGCCAAGGGCGACGGCTTCGGGGCCGATACCGAGCGGTTTCCCGCGCCGCTGGCGGCGGACCTGGCGACGCGCGGGATCATGCTGCGGCCCAATGCCAGCGAGAATTCAGGTTTGCATGGCGGCCTGTGGCGGGACGGTCGCTGGGACGGCGGGGCCGACGACCGGCGCGAAGGCGTGGTCGAGTCGGTCGATCCGGCGCACGGGCCCTGATCACCAGTCCGGCTTGATCGACAGCTGGAAGGCGACGAGCCCCTCGGACACATCGGTATCGACCCCATGACCTGCCCGCAGGTCGGAGGGGCCCAGTTCGCGGTAGACCAGGCCGATTGAGCTCTGCACGTCGCCCTTGCGGAAGGCGACGCCCAGCGAGGCGTCGCCGATGAAATTGCTCGAGTCGTGGCTGACGCCGGACCGGGCGAAATCCCCGTCCCGGGTGCGGGCGAAATTATAGCCGACCGCGCGGCCCGATCCGGCCGCATAGATGTACCAGCGGGCCCGTTCGCCGAAAGCCGTCCGGCCCTCGGGAACCAGTCGCTCCATGTCGGCACCGATCTGCAGCATGGCCCCGGCCTCGGCCGTGCCGCCCCGGGTACCGACGCCGATGCCGGCATGGGGTGTCAGGGTCACCTCAAGGCCCGAGGCGGTATAGCCCAGGGTCGCGGGCCAGCCCCGGATATAGCTGAGGTCATAATGTTCGGCCTCGAGGGCCGCCGGATCCATCGGATTGACCGGCACGGGGGCACCGTCAGCGCGGCGCAGCTCGCCCTCGGTGCGCAGCCGCAGGCGGTCGGTGAATTCGGGGGTCTCGAACCAGATGTCGTGGCGCACGACGGCATAGGGCACCGCCCCGGCGGTCGGGTCCGCCAGTCGCGCTGAGGCGTCGAACGACGCGCCGAAACCGTCGACGTCCGGCGCGTCGAACGGCAGTCTGCGATCAAGCTGGATCAGGAGTTCGGCGACCGTGGCCGGCGGCTCCGCCCCCGGGGCCACGACGGTGTCGACGATCCAGGAGACGGGCAGGGTCTGGGACTCAGCCGAATTGGCACCGGCGCAGATCAGCGCCATCCCCACTCCGGTCAAGATCGTCACCAGACGCATCAACGGCCCCTCAGTCCGTTAGCGATAGGAATCCTGTACCAGAAGCGCCGGTTCGCCAACACACATTTCCCCTATTGTGAGACACCGGCGCAAACGGAGGGGCTGCGCATGGGTTCCACCGGAGCGCGTGCGGATGACCGCAACCGGCCCCTGCGGGCCGGTCGCGCGCCGTCACTGGCAGGCGAGGCACTCGTCATAGTCGGTCGGCGCGGCGCTGAAGAGGTCCGGCTGGTTGGGGTCGATCTCGACCTCGGCCTTGTCCTCCGAGCCGGCGAAGGCGGCGCGCTGCACCGATTTGGAACGCAGGTAGTAGAGGGATTTCAGGCCCCGCTCCCACGCCGACCAGTGCAGCATGTGCAGGTCCCATTTGTTGACGTCGCCGGGGATGAACAGGTTGATCGACTGGGCCTGGCAGATCTCGGGCGTGCGGTCGGCGGACAGTTCGACGATCCAGCGCTGGTCCAGTTCGAAGGCGGTCTTGAAGATGGATTTCTCGTCGTCGGTCAGTTCGTCCAGATGCTGGACCGAGCCCTCGTGCTCGAGGATCGACGACCAGATGGCGTCGGAGTCGAGACCCTTTCCGGCCAGGACCTTCTCCAGATAGGGGTTCTTGACGGCGAAGGAGCCCGACAGGGTCTTGTGGGTATAGATATTGGCCGGGATCGGCTCGATGCCGGCGCTGGTCCCGCCGCAGATGATCGAGATCGAGGCGGTCGGGGCGATGGCCAGCTTGTGGCTGAACCGCTCCATCACGCCGCGCTCGGCGGCGTCCTCGCAGGCGCCCTTCTCCTCGGCCAGCAGGCGGCTGGCCTTGTCGGCCTCGCGCCGCAGGTGCTTGAACAGCCGCATGTTCCACGACTTGGCCATGGCGCTTTCAAAGGCGACGCCCTGGGCCTGCAGGAAGGAATGGAAGCCCATCAGGCCCAGACCGACCGAGCGCTCGCGCTTGGCCGAATAGACGGCCGCGGCCATCTCCGGCGGGGCGCGGCGGATGAAGTCTTCCAGCACATTGTCGAGGAAGCGCATCACATCCTCGATGAAGCGCGGCTCCTCGCGCCACTCCAGGAAGGTCTCGGCATTGACCGAGGACAGGCAGCAGACCGCGGTCCGGTCGACGCCCAGATGGTCGCGACCGGTGTGGAGCATGATCTCCGAGCACAGGTTCGACTGTTTCACCTTCAGACCCAGGTCGCGCTGATGCTGCGGCATTTGGCGGTTCACCGTGTCCGAGAAGATCAGATAGGGCTCGCCGGTCTGCAGGCGGATCTCGAGGATCTTCTGCCACAGGCTGCGGGCGTCGACGGTGCGGATGACCGCCTGGTCCTTGGGCGACAACAGGTCGAAGGTGCGCCCGTCACGGACGGCCTCCATGAAGGCGTCGGTGATGTTGATGCCGTGGTGCAGGTTCAGGGACTTGCGGTTGAAGTCGCCGGACGGTTTGCGGATCTCGAGGAACTCCTCGATCTCGGGGTGGTGCACGTCCAGATAGACGGCGGCCGAACCGCGCCGCAGCGAGCCCTGGGAAATGGCCAGGGTCAGGGAGTCCATGACCCGGATGAAGGGGATGATGCCGCTGGTCTGGCCCGCGCCCTTGACCTTCTCGCCGATCGAGCGGACGCCGCCCCAGTAGGTCCCGATGCCGCCGCCGTTGGAGGCGAGGGCGACGTTCTCGTTCCAGACCGACTGGATGCCGTCCAGGCTGTCGGCCACGGCGTTGAGGAAGCAGGAGATCGGCAGGCCGCGATCGGCCCCGCCGTTGGACAGCACGGGGGTCGAGGGCATGAACCACAGCTTCGACATATAGTCATAGACGCGCTGGGCATGGTCGGCGTCATCGGCGAAGGCCGTGGCGACGCGGGCGAACATGTCCTGGTAGCTCTCGCCGGCCAGCAGATAGCGATCCTCGAGGGTCTTCTTGCCAAAGGCGGTCAGCAGGTCGTCGCGCGACCGGTCCAGCTGCAGGGACGGCACCACCGACAGCAGCGGGCGATCAGCCGTGTCCGCACTCGCAACCGACTGGAATTCAACCGTCTTCAAAGCTTCGCCGCCAGCCATTGCTTATTCGCCCTGAACTAAAATCATTGATCGTTGCTGTTGCGCCCTGACCACATCATCTAGTGGCCGAAGCGCTCCCCAAGCCCACATATGGGGCGCAGATGGCTAACGACCCGTCAACGGGCTTGACGATCACTTTCTGTCCGAATCGGCCCGGAAGGCGGGATGAGCCTGTGGGAAACCGGAAGACAGGGGCGTCACGGGCCACAGCGCGCCCTGATCACGAAGCCGTGATGCCGGGTCCGGCGGAACGGGCGGACAGCTTGGCCGTTAGCAGCCGATGATCCGCACGACCGTATCGGGAATTCTGACCCGCCTGCTGCATCTGGCCCGGACCGAACTGGCCCTGCTCAGTGGTCTGCTGGTGGTCGCCCTGGGGATCTGGGCCTTCGCGGGACTGGCCGACGAGACCGGCGAGGCCGGCAACCAGGCCTTCGACCAGGCCGTGCTGGCGGCGATGCGCCCCAACCCGGATCCGTCCGACGCCTGGGGGCCGTGGTGGCTCCAGGTGGCGGCGGGCGACATCACCGCCCTGGGCGGCATCGCGGTTCTCGGCCTGTTCGCCACGGTCGCCGTCGGCTTTCTGCTGATCCAGCGCAAGCGGCTGTCGGCCCTGATGCTGGTCCTCGGCCTGACCGGCGGCGTGGCGCTCAGCGAGGGGCTGAAGGGGGTGTTCGGACGGGCCCGTCCGCCCTCGCTCTTCCAGGCGGTCGAGACGATCAACGCCAGCTTCCCGTCGGGGCACGCCCTGTTGTCGACGGTCTTCTATCTGACGGTCGGCGTGCTTGTGGCCCGGACCCTGCCGCGCCGTCGCCTCAAGACCTTCGTGTTGGGCACCGCGGTGCTGATCGCCCTGCTGGTCGGGACGACCCGGGTCTATCTGGCGGCCCACTGGGCCACCGACGTTCTGGCGGGCTGGAGCGTCGGGGCCGCCTGGGCGATGAGTCTCTGGGTGGTCGCCTCGCTGATCGAACGGCGACAGCGGGCGCGGCACGCGGCCCTGCAGGATGCGCCGGCGTCACCATCCGAGCTCGCCGACCCGAATTAAGTCGATGCAACCGTGATCTGAAATTTAACCTATGGGTGCGATCAAGGTCGCTCATGGGGTCGGGAGGGACCGGATGCACGGTCGCTGGCGACTGTTTCGACATGATGCCGGTCAGGCGTCGGGGCCGCCGGCCTGGGTCTATGTGGTCCTGTTCACGGCCTGCCTGCTGATCGGAATCTGGAGCGCCCGGACCTTCGGGGCCGTGGTGATCTGGCCGGCCAATGGCGTGATGCTCGCCGCCCTGCTGCAGTTGCACCGTCGCCAGGCCCTCACCGTCCTCGCCGCGTGCCTGGTGATCAACCTCGCCGCCAATGTCGTGCGCGGCGACCCGATGCCCTTCCTGTGGCTCAATGCCCTGCTCAACCTGGGTCAGGTCTGTGTGGCCGGCCTGATCGCCCGCCGCGTCGGCGGGGCCGCCCTGGATCTGCGCCGGCCGCGGCGACTGACCAATTTCGCCCTGCTGGCCGTGACTCCGGCCGTCGTGTTGTCGGCCCTGTTCATCGTCACTGTGGCGGCGTCGCTTCACTACTATCCGCCGGCCCTCTACCTGTTCACCGTGGTGCGCTATTCCGCCATGGAAATTCTCGGCCTGCTGATCGTCGCCCCGACCCTGTTGCTGATCGCCAAATCGCACCGCTTCCGTGACACGGCCCCCGCTTCGCCGCGCGAGACTGTCGGCCTGCTGGTGCTGTTGGTGGCCGTGACCACGCTGGTGTTTCTGCAGCCGCTGGCCCCGGTGATCTTTCTGGTCTTCCCGGTGCTGATGCTGGTCGCCTTCCGGGTTTCGCCGGTCTGGGTGGCCCGTGCGGTGATCCTGATCGCCGTGATCGGCGGGGCCAGTACGGTCGCCGGTCATGGCCCGGCGACGCTGACGCGAATGCTCACGGTGCCGGGCCTGGAGTCCGTGCCCCTGGTCATCCACCGGCTCAACATCTTCTATCTCTTTATGCTGGCGGTGGTGCTGACCGCCCTGCCGGTGAGCACGGTCATGTCGGCCCGCCGTGGCCTGGTGGCCCGGCTGGAGGCGCGGACCCGGGCCGCCCAGGCGGCCCGACGTCGCGCCGAGGAGGCCGATGCCGCCAAGACCCGCTTCCTGGCCCTGATGAGCCACGAGATGCGCACGCCGCTGAACAGCGTCACCGGCTATGCCGAGGTTCTGGCCCGCCGGCCCGCGATGGAGCCGGAGGCCCGCGATCAGCTCGAGCAGATCCAGCGCTCGGGCGAGGACCTGCTGATGCTGGTCGAGGATGTGCTTGCGGTATCCCGCGGCGGCGACACGCTGGACCTTCAGCCCCTGACCCTTCCGGTCCTGCTGGCGGCCGCGCTGGAATCGAGCCGGCCCGCCGCGGCGGACAAGGGCCTCGCCCTGACGCTGGACGTCCGTCCGGCCGCCGCCGGGACGGTCATGGGCGACCGTTGCCGTCTGCGTCAGACCCTGCATCACCTGATCGGCAATGCCGTGAAATTCACCGATCATGGCGCGGTCACCGTCGGCGTCGACCGGATCGGCGCGGATGTCGTCATCACGGTCTCGGACACCGGTTGCGGTCTCGACCCGGCCCGGGCCGACGCCCTGTTCGAGGCTTTTGTCCAGGGCGACGATTCGATCAGTCGCTGCCACGTCGGGGCCGGGATCGGCCTGGCCGTGGTCAGACGCCACGTCGCCATCATGGGCGGCGCGGTCACCGTCGACAGCCGTCCGGGCGCCGGGGCGACCTTTACCCTGCGCCTGCCCATGACCGCCGCTGCCGAAGATCCGGTCGTCCGGGCTGATCCGCCGCCAGGCGACGGCCAGACCGTGACCCACAGCCCCCGGGTCCTGGTGGTGGATGACCATCCGGCCAATCGCGAGCTGGCCCGCCTGATGCTGACCGCCGCCGGCTGTGAGGTGGCCGAGGCCGCCGACGGTGACGAGGCCGTCGACATGGCCCGGGCCGGCGCGTTCGACCTGATCCTGATGGATGTGCGGATGCCGCGCGTCGATGGACTGACGGCGACCCGCCTGATCCGGGGTCTGCCCGGTGCCGTCGCCGACACCCCGATCCTGGCGGTCACCGCCGACGCCATGCCCGCCGACGCCGCGCGTTGTCTGGCGGCGGGGATGAACGCCCACCTGGCCAAGCCGATCTCGCATCAGGCCCTGTATGCGGCGATGGCGACCCTGCTCTCGGGGCCGGCACCGGAAACGGCCGCGGTCGCCTGATCCGGCGTCACTGCTGGCCGGCAATGCTGTATATTTTCCGTCAGCCCACCTATGGGCGCAGCTGAACCCGTTCATTTGCAACGGTGTTTTTCCGGACCGGCGTCAATTTCCCGCCCTGGTTCCCGGTGTCTCTAGAATTGCGGGATGACCTGCGATCCTTCTACCCCCGCCCCACCGCCGCCCCTGGACCCTTGGACCTGCGCCCGCGCCGACTATCTCGCCGGCACCTCGGCCCCCGTTGTGGCCGAACGCTATGGCCTGTCCGAGCGCACCCTGCGTCGCCGTGCGGCGACCGAAGGCTGGCGTCGCGCCGACCAGGCGGTCGTCACCCTCGAAAGCCCGCCCCCCTGGAACCGGGGCCCCCTGACCCGCGAGGAGGCGGTCGGCCAATTCCCCGAACTGGCCGAGGTCGATGAGGCCGTCTCCAATGACAGATTCTACCTGTTGTTCGATCCGGACCCGAAGGATCTGCGTCGATACGCCTTCCGCCATGCTGCCGAATGCGCCGCCCTCGGCCGACCGGCAGAGGCGGTCGTCTGGATGCGGCTGGTCCAGATGCTGGACCGCACCGGCGAGCAACTCGACCGCGAAGCCCGCCCCTTCCGGGAGCAGGACTATCTCCGCGCCGCCTATCTCCGCCGCCTCGGCGAGGACGTCGCGCCGACGCCCGGGGCCGAAGCGTCACCCGACCGGGCCTGAGCGGATGGCAGGGTTGGCACCCCGATTTGCGGAAACCCTGCCACGACGCCGGCCGGTTTCGTCCCGGGCTTATCCCCGGAAGTCTCGCGTTTGAACACCACATCTAGCGGTCGCGAAAAAAGTGATCGCAATATAGCCGCATTTTCACTTGGCGCCGTCGCCGTCCGCCCGCATGCTAGGGGTCGATTTCCGGATTCCCAGTCAGAGCCTCTTCCGATGAACGCCCACGCCATCATCAAGCCCACCACGCCCGGTCTGCTGACCCGTTCGGCCGCCTACAAGCCGTTCCGCTATCCGTGGGCCTTCGACATGTGGAAGAAGCAGCAGCAGGTCCACTGGATGCCCGAGGAGATTCCGCTGGGCGAGGACTGCAAGGACTGGGCGGTCAATCTGAACGACCGGGAACGCAATCTGCTGACGCAGATTTTCCGCTTCTTCACCCAGGCCGACATCGAGGTCGCCGACAACTACATGGAAAAATACGGCCGCGTCTTCAAACCCACCGAGGTGAAGATGATGCTGTCGGCCTTCGCCAATATGGAGACCATCCATATCGCGGCCTATGCCCTGCTGCTCGAGACCATCGGCATGCCCGAGAGCGAGTTCGGGGCCTTCATGGAATACGAGGCCATGCGCGACAAGCATGACTTCATGCAGGAGTTCGGCGTCGAGACCGAGGCCGACATCGCCCGCACCCTGGCCATGTTCGGGGGGTTCACCGAGGGGCTGCAGCTGTTCGCCTCGTTCGCGATGCTGATGAATTTCCCGCGTCAGAACAAGATGAAGGGCATGGGCCAGATCGTGTCCTGGTCCGTGCGCGACGAGAGCCTGCACTGCGAAGGCATCATCAAGCTGTACCACGCCTTCAACAAGGAGACCGGGGCCGTCACCAGGGCCGTGGCCGACGACATCGTCGGTTGCTGCGAAACCGTGGTGGCGCTGGAGGACAAATTCATCGACCTGGCCTTCGAGGCCGGCGAGGTCCAGGGCATGACCCCCGAGGACATCAAACAGTACATCCGCTTCATCGCCGACTGGCGCCTGCGGCAGCTGCACCTGCCCGAGGTCTATGGCGTGAAGGAAAATCCGCTGCCGTGGCTGCAGTCGCTGCTCAGCGGTGTCGAACACGCCAATTTCTTCGAGGCCCGCGCCACCGAATATTCCAAGGGTGCGACGACCGGAGCCTGGCACGGGGCCGACGGTGTCTGGGGCAGTTTCGATGCGATGATGCAGCGCCGGACGGAAACGGTCGAGAGCTAGGGCCGCGCTCGCTCAGATCGCCGCGAACCACTCATAGCCGCGGTCTTCCCAATAGCCGCCCTTGCCGCCGCCGATGCCGTCGAGGCTGGCGACGGCTTCTATACGCTTGATATATTTGGCATGTTTATAGCCAAGCTGGCGCTCGACCCGCAGCCTTAGCGGAGCGCCGTGCGGTACCGGCAGGGTCGCGCCGTTCATCGCCCAGGCCAGCAGGGTCTGCGGATGGCGGGCGTCGATGAGGTCGATGCTCTCGTAATAGCGGTCGCCGCCCTCGGTCTGGTCCAGGGCGTCGAAGCAGTGGAAGACGATGTAGCGGGCCTCGGGCCGCAACCCCGCCTCGTCCAGCAGGGTCTCCAGCCGCACCCCGGTCCATTCGGCGATCGCGGTCCAGCCCTCGACGCAGTCGTGTTTGGTGATCTGGGTCCGGGTCGGGCGGGTGCGCAGTTCGTCCAGAGACAGGCGCAGCGGCCGTTCGACCAGGCCGCCGACCTCCAGCCGGTAGTCGGCGAAGGCCCCGTCGCGCAGGGTCACATAGTCGGACGCCGCCGGACTGATCGAGCCGTTGGGCCGGAAGTCGGGCGAGATGTCGGCCCGGTCATAGGTCGGGGCCAGGGCGTCGGCCGGGATCAGCAGGCGCTGGGCCCGTCGCGTCAGGCCCTCGGCCATGCGCCCGGCCTGGGTCGCCAGCCGGCTGCCCGCCTCGCCGCAGGCGGTCAGGCCCGCGGCCGCGGTCGCCAGCAGCCCCAGCAGCCAGTGGCGGCGGTTCATGACGGGTCTCCGTCGGGGTCGGTCGGCGGGGCTTCGGTCGGCGACGGCTCCAGCACGAACCAGCCGGTGATCATCGCCCGCATGTTGTTGACCGGGCCGGTCCAGATCACCAGACCGACGTGGATGACGATGAAGCCGACGATCAGCCCGGCCGAGAGGAAATGCAGGGTCCGGGCCGACTGCCGCCCGCCCATCAGGTCCAGCAGCACGCCGCCGATCGCATTGAAGCCCGGCGACATCGACAGGCCGGTGACCAGCATCATCGGCAGAACGATCAGCACCATGGCCAGATAGGTCAGCTTCTGGATGACATTATAGGCCCGGGCCTCCTCGTCCCTGGGGAAGTGGAAGCGGGCGTGTTCCTTCACCGAGGCCCAGAAGCCGCCCAGATCCCGGCGGCTCGGCCACAGACGCCGCCGGAAGCGGCCGCTGACCAGCCCGTAGACCAGATAGGCCAGGCCGTTCAGCACGAAGATCCAGGCGAACAGGAAATGCCAGTGCCGGGCCTCGGCCAGGTTGCGGCCCTGGGGCAGCATCAGCCAGTTCGGCACGACCGGGGTGCTGAGCCAGGGATCGGCGAAGGTCGAGCGCAGGCCCCAGTACAGATGCGGGTGGGCCGCCAGGATGTTCAGCCCGCTCATGATCAGCACCACGACCGCGACCACATTGATCCAGTGGCTGATCCGCACCGCTGCGGGATGCCGCCAGACCGCGACCCGGCCGCCGGCCAGGGGTCGATCCGGCCGGGCCGGGCTCATGCGCGTTTCGCCGGATCGTGGCTGATCGAGATACCGATCATGGTGAAACCCCCACTACGTCGTCCACGCTCCCACGGTCGACTCGCATCTGCAAGCCGCGCGCGGGCCTCAGTCGGGGGCCGGGGCCCGGCAGTCACGACGGCCGCTGGCCTCGCAGGCCCGGATCATCGCCTCCCACGTCGCGCGGGCCCGCTCGTATTCGGCGCGGGCGGCGGCGGCGGTGCGCTGGTCTGCCTCGTAGTTGGCCTGCAGCGTCGCCGCGGCGGCCGCCTCGGCGCGGTAGCGGGCCTCGGCCTCGGCCTGGGCGGCGGTGTCGGCGGCCTCCTGGCGGGCGACAGCCTCGTTGTGGGCGGCGATCATCGCGTTCAGCTTGGCGGTGGCGGCCAGTTCGTCCGGGTCCTGGGCGGTGTCGGGCGCGCGGTGATAGGTCTCGCCGAGCGCCTGAAGGCGGGCCAGCTCGGCCGCGGACTCCGGCTGCGGCGGCGTCTGGGCCAGGGTCGGTGCGGCCGCGGCGACCAGGATCAGGCCGGTGGCCATGACGGCGGCGGTTCGCAGGGTCGGACGGATCATCAGTCTGTTCTCCTCGGGGCGTGACTCCGATGGTGATACGCAAGCGCGGCCGTTTCGCGGCGCCTCGGACCCCCGGGGTTTGATCCGCGGGCCCGGGCCATTACTCCGGCAGCTGCAGTTCAAAGGTGGTGCCGCCCGGCCCGGTGTCGACCAGACGCAGGTCGCCGCCGTGGTTGGCGGCCAGTTCGCGGGAAATGGTCAGGCCCAGCCCGGTGCCGTCCGATCCCCCGCCGCTGACGAAGGGGTCGAACAGCCGGCCCGCCATGCGGGCATTGATGCCGGGCCCGTCATCGGTGACCCGGACCCGGCAGGTGGTGCCGTCGGTGGTCGCCGACACCCGGATCACGCCCCGGTGCCGGCCCGAGGCCTCGATCGCCTGCCGGGCGTTGCGCATCAGGTTGACGAGGATGCGGTGCAGCTGGTCGGCATCGGCATTGATGCTGTAGCGGGCCGGGATCGACCGGACCAGCCGCACCCCGTCCGCCTCGAGGCCCGCATCCTCGGCCGCGGCCTTGACGGCGGCGGCGAGGGCGATGGGGGTGCGTCGGGGCAGGGGCTCCTCGCTGCGACCGTATTCCAGCACATTGCGGGCCAGGGCGGCGGCCCGTCCGAGCGCCCGTTCCAGCCGCGGCAGGACCCGCGCCACCTGGGGGTCGGGCGAGGCGGCCAGCCGTTCGGACGCGATCTGGGCCGAGGTCAGCATATTGCGCAGGTCGTGGTTGATCTTGGCCACCGCCTGGCCGAGGGCGACCAGCCGGGCGCGCGAGCGCAGCGACAGCCGGACCTCCTCCTGCATGCGCGCCAGTTCCCGCTCGACCCGGCCGATCTCGTCGTGCCGGGTGCTGGGCGGCTCGCCCTCGATCTCGGGATTGGTGGCGAAATGCTCGATCGAACGGGTCACCCGGCGCAGCGGCTGCAGCACCAGGAAGGCCAGGGCCGCATACAGCAGACCACCCGCCACGGCCGAGATCAGCAGGGAGACCAGCAGGCTGTTGAGCAGGAAGGCGCGCAGTTCCAGCTTGAGCGGCTGGGCCGGGGCCAGCACCTCGATGAAGTCGCCGGAACGATAGCGCGGGCGGGCCTGCACCCGGATCGAGCGGTCGGGGTGGCCGACCAGGGTCCGCCACGGATCCAGCAGCCGGGCCCCGACATTGCGCTGCCGCAGGTCGATCACATCGGGGGTGCGCGGCAGGTTGGGGGCCTGCAGCAGCAGGCGGCGCACGCCCTGGTCGCCGACAACCACGGCCTGGACCCCGCCGATCGTCAGCAGCTGTTCGGCCGTGGCGTCCTCGACCGCGGAATAGGGCAGGGCCTCGACCCCGACCGAGGCCAACTCCGCCGACTGCAGCCGGTCCAGCAGCCAGCGCTCGTGGAAGGAGGCGGCGCTGGGCGCGATGATCAGGGCCCCGACCGCCAGGGTGAAGCCGACGGTCAGCAGCAGCAGGCGCCACGACAGACCGTCCGGGGTCGGGATAGGCAGTCGTCCGCCCAGGCGTTGCGTCCAGCCCTCGGGCAGGCGCAGCCGCAGCGGCGCGCGGCCGGCGGGCGAACCGCCGGTGACGGTTCTCGCCGCCGGAGGCGTACCGGTCGTGGCCGGGCCGGGGGCGGTCATGCGAGGGTTTCCCGGCGGCGGTCGCGCCAGACCTGTCCCAGCTTGAGGCCCAGCGGCAGCAGCAACGACAAGAATACCACCCCCATCAGCGGCCAGAAGAAGCGCGCCACCAGCAGCGGCAGATCGACATGCTCGCCGGCGCGGATCATCTCGCCCAGGCCCGAACCGATGGAGGTGTAGATGAAGGTCGAGGGCAGCAGGCCGACGAAGGTGGCGAGGATATAGGGCCGCAGCGGCGCGGCGATCATGCCGGCGGTGGCGTTGATCAGCACGAAGGGCACGCTGGGAATGACCCGGAGGGTGAACAGGGTGACGAAGGCATTGCGGTCGACCCCTTGAGCCAGACGGTCCATGAACCCCGCGTCGGCGGCGAATTTCGCTCTCAGCCACGTCCCGATGGCGGTTCTGTATACCAGATAGATGATGACGGCACCGATCGTCGCCCCCGTCGCCTGGGCCAGGGCCCCGGCCCAGGGACCGAACATCATCCCGGCCAGCAGGGTCAGGAACACCGGTCCGGGGATGGTCGAGGCCGTGGCTACGGCATAGACGGCGATGAACACGAGGAGGGCGATCCAGAAATGCTCCGTGGCATAGGCCTGCAGACCCAGGCCGTGTTCGCGGATCATCTCCATCGACAGATAGTGGTGCCAGCCCAGGCTGAAGAAGGCGATCGCCAGGCCGGCGATGGCCATCAGCGGCAGAAGGCGGATCGCCCACTCTCTAGCTGATCGTTTGGCCATGCTTCAGAATGCCTTCCTGCGACGGGTCCGCGTTGACTCCCACCGACATGCGCCTTATACGCCCGCCCTCCTGCGGTGACGTTCCTTTTCGTCAGCCGTGCAAACCTTTAGACCCCGGAGCCGACCGTGAAGCGGACCTATCAGCCGTCGCGACTCGTGCGCAAGCGCCGTCACGGCTTCCGTTCGCGGATGGCCACCAAGAACGGACAGAAGATTGTTGCGCGGCGTCGCGCCAAGGGCCGCAAGCGCCTGACGGCCTAAGTCGTCGGGCCCTTGTGCCTCGCGTCCCGGTGGACGCATGACCGATGATCTCAAGATCGAGCGCCTGACCTCGCGGCCCCAGTTCCTGGCGGCCGCGAGAGGCGTTTCGGAAGCCCGTGGCGCGGTGGTTGTCCAGCGACTCGACCGGCATGACGGTGACCCCGTGGTGCGTGTCGGTTTTACCGCCACGCGCAAGGTGGGGGGCGCTGTCGTGCGCAACCGCGCCAAACGTCGCCTGCGTGAAGCCGCGCGGGCGCTGGTTCCCCTTATCGGGCGTCCCGGAAGCGACTATGTCTTCATCGCCCGAATGGGCACGGCAGGCCGTTCATGGGACCGTTTGCTTGACGATGTGAAATCGGCGCTTACAAGGCTCGCGACCCCGCGGCCGGCGCCTGGCGCCATTCCACCCGCCCGCGACCCTTCCGGCCAGGACCGCTGAACTCCATGCAGAACGACAACAGCAGGAACACGATCATCTTCGTCGTGATCGCGATGATCTTCCTGCTCGGCTACAGTGAATTCGTGATGAAGCCGCAGGCGGAGCGCCGTCAGGCGGCCCAGCTGGCGACCACCGAACAGACGGTCGAGGGCGCGGCCACCGCGCCCAGTCCGACCACCACCGTGTTTGTGACCGATCGCAGCGCCGCCCTCGGGGCCGGGGCGCGGGTGCCGATCCAGACGCCGACGCTCAAGGGATCTCTGTCGCTTGAGGGCGGTCGCATCGATGACCTGTTCCTGATCGACTATCGCGAGACCCTCGCGGCCGGCTCGCCGCCGGTCGAGCTGTTCCGCCCCCAGGGCATGGAGCACAGCTATTCAGCCCTGTTCGCCTGGAACGGCCCCAATGTCCCGGGGGGCGTGCCCGGACCGCGCACGCCGTGGCGGCTCACCGCCGGCTCGGTGCTGACGCCGACGACCCCGGTCACCCTGACCTGGGACAACGGCCAGGGTCTGCGCTTCACCCGCGTCATCGCTATCGATCCGCAGTATCTGTTCACCGTCACCGACACGGTCGCCAATTTCGGCACCCAGGCCATCACCATCGCGCCGTTCGGCCGGGTCGAGCGCCAGGGCGTTCCGGGTCACGTGGGCGGCCAGATGATCCTGCACGAAGGGGCCATCGGCACCTTCGGCGAGGCGGGCAAATTCTCGACCCAGCAGTTGAAGTACAAGGACTGGGCCAAGAAGGAGCGGGTCCAGCACACCTCGACCGGTGGCTGGCTCGGCATCACCGACAAATACTGGCTGGCGGCGATGATCCCCGACCAGTCCGAACAGATCGAGGCCGAATTCCGCGTACGTGACGCCGGCGGTACCGATATCCACGAGGTCAATATGATGGGCGCGGCGCGCACCATCGCGCCCGGCCGCCAGATCACCGAAACCCAGCGGCTGTTCGCCGGGGTCAAGCGCAACGAGATCCTGACGGGCTATCAGGACGAGCTGAACCTGCCGCGTTTCGTCTATGCGATCGACTGGGGGATGTTCTGGTTCCTGACCCGGCCGATCTTCATGGTCGTGGAATTCTTCTTCGGGGTGCTGGGCAATTTCGGCCTCGCCATCCTGGCCCTGACCTTTGTCGTCAAGCTGATCATGTTCCCGTTGGCCAACAAGTCCTACGAGAGCCTGTCGAAGATGCGCAAACTCCAGCCGCTGATGGAGGAGATCAAGAAAAAGCATCCGGACGACCCCACCAAGCAGCAACAGGAGACGATGGCGCTCTATCAGCGCGAGAAGATCAATCCGCTGGCGGGCTGTCTGCCCATCCTGGTGCAGATCCCGGTCTTCTACGCCCTGTACAAGGTGCTGTTCGTCACCATCGAGATGCGGCACGCGCCCTTCTTCGGCTGGCTGCGCGACCTGTCGGCCCCGGATCCCTCGACCCTGTGGACCCTGTACGGCCTGATCCCCTGGGATCCGACCTCGCTTCCGCTGATCGGTACCATCCTGGGCACCAATTTCGCGCTCGGCATCCTGCCGATCTTCTACGGCCTGACCATGTGGCTGCAGATGGCGATGAACCCGCCGGCCCCCGACCCGGTGCAGCGCAAGATCTTCGCCTTCATGCCGCTGGTGTTCACCTTCATCATGGCCACCTTCCCGGCCGGCCTGCTGGTCTACTGGGCCTGGAACAACGTGCTCTCGATCATCCAGCAGTGGTTCATCATGAACCGCTTCAAGGCCGAGAACCCGATCGACACCTTCATCGCCCGCTTCAAGAAGACGGCGTGACCGACTTCACCCCCGAGGAGCTGGAGGACGCGCGGGTCCTGTTCGCGCGTCCGGCGACCTTCGTCATGGGCGCGGCCAAGATCGAACAGCTGCCCGAGCCGGACCTGCCCGAGGTCGCCTTCGCCGGCCGGTCCAATGTCGGCAAGTCCAGCCTGATCAACGGCCTTGTCGGCATGCACAAGCTGGCCCGGGCCTCGAACGAACCGGGGCGCACCCGCGAGGTCAATTTCTTCGACCTCGACGGCAAGACCCGGCTGGTCGACCTGCCCGGCTACGGCTGGGCCAAGGCGTCGAAGTCGACGGTGCGGAAATTCCAGGACCTGGGTCGCGACTATCTGCGCGGTCGGGTCACCCTGAAGCGGGTCTATCTGCTGATCGACAGCCGCCACGGCTTGAAGAAGGTGGACGACGAGGCCCTCGAGGCGCTCGACCTGGCGGCGGTCAGCTACCAGATCATCCTGACCAAGGCCGACAAGCTGAAGAAGGGCGAGGCCGAGGCGGTTCAGGCGGCGACGTTGAAGGCGATATCCAAGCGTCCGGCGGCATTTCCGGCGGTGCTGGTCACCTCGGCGGAAAAGGGTGACGGCCTGCCCGAACTGCGCGCCGAGATCATGCGCACGACCAACATTACGCCCTGAACCATTGGTCCGGGCGACTGATGCGTCCATATGGGTGGGATGATCCCACTTTCCATTCTTGATCTCGCTCCGGTGCCCCAGGGCGCGGATGTCTCACGCGCGCTGGCCAATACCCTCGATCTGGCCCGCCACGCCGAAACGCTCGGCTATCAACGCTACTGGCTCGCCGAGCACCACAACATGCCGGGCATCGCCAGCGCGGCGACCTCTGTCCTGATCGGGGCCGTGGCGGCGGCGACCCGCACCCTGCGGGTCGGGGCCGGCGGTGTGATGCTGCCCAATCACGCCCCGCTGGTGATCGCCGAGCAGTTCGGCACCCTTGCCGCCCTGCATCCCGGGCGCATCGATCTGGGCCTGGGGCGCGCGCCGGGCTCCGACCAGGCCACGGCCCAGGCCCTGCGCCGGACCCTGTCCGGCGACGTCGACGCCTTTCCGCAGGACGTGGCGGAGCTGATGCACTGGTTCGCCCCGGCCGAGCCCGGCCAGCGGGTCATCGCCAATCCCGGCGAGGGGCAGGACGTGCCGATCTGGATCCTGGGGTCCTCGACCTACGGGGCGCGGCTGGCGGCCCATCTGGGCCTGCCCTACGCCTTCGCCAGCCATTTCGCACCGGGCGACCTGATGCGCGCCCTGCAGGTCTATCGTGACGACTTCAAGCCGTCGGCGCGACTGGCCGAGCCCTATGTAATGCTGGGTTACAATGTCATCGCCGCCGAGACGGACGCCGCGGCGACGCATCTGTTCACCTCCCTGCTGCAGGCCTTCATCAATGCCCGCAGTGGGCGGCCCGGCAAGCTGCCGTCACCGGTCGAGGGCTATGGCAGCCGGCTGTCGCCATCCGAGCAGGCGATGGTCGACCAGACCCTGGTCCACACGGCCGTCGGCGCACCGGCCACGGTGCGGGCGAAGCTGGCGGCGTTCGTCGATGCGACCGGCGCGAACGAATTGATGATCACGAGCCAGATCTGGGACCACGACGCGCGGCGGCGGTCGCTGGCCCTTCTCGCCGAGGCCTGGGGGATGCCCGCTTCGGCTTGACGGCCGTCGGCTCCGGGATCGCCGTCTTCCAGGCCGCGCCCAGATCAATGGCCGCCAGAAGGTCCTGGGCGGGGTCGCCAGGCAGCAGGCCGTACAGGCGACCGCGCAGGTAGCGGCACCGCACCAGCAGGCGTGAGGCCTCGACCAGGGCAGGGGCGGTCTCAAAGCCGCCGATGTCCTCCAGACGCGCGTGCCGCCAGCCCTTTTCCGGCGGACGTTCGATGATCGCCGCCCAGCGTTCCTCGGGCGACAGGGTGTCGCCGATGAAGGTCCAGCGTTTGCCGCGCGGACCGCGCCGGTAGTCTCCGGCCTGTACGGGCAGGCCGTGCCGGCGATAGACGGCGAGAGCCGCCTGTTCGATCCCGGACAGGCGCTCGTCGAGGCGTGCGTCGATCGGTGGGCGCTGCGGCCGTCGCGGCCCGGCGTCCGCGGCATGGCCGGCCGGACCGGAGTCGCTCTCCGCGACCGGGGGCGACATCAACCCGCGCCAGCCCGAGCGGCGGAGCTGCGACCACTTCCGGCGAAGACGGCTTCCGAGATTCTGCAGCATTCTAGTTCACCGACACGGCGCTGGTGACCGAGACGTCATAGATGACGCGGGTGATGCTCTGGATGAAGTCGAAGAATTTCCGGGCCTCGGCGGCCCCGGAGCGGGGTGCATACAGCATGTCGTCAGGCTGGACGGGGAAGTTCCCGGCCGTGAACACCCCCGCCGGATCCGCCAGGTTCAGTCGGTACACGACCGGCACGCCACGCACGGTGGCGGGCTGCACCAGCCCCAGGGCCGCGGCCACCTCGGGCCGTTCGAAGCGGAAGACCAGGACCGAGCGGGCATCGGCGCTATTGGTGTCCAGTCCCCCGGCCCGGCTCAGGGCGGCCCCGAGCGTCAGGGGGCCGGCTCCCATGTCGATCTGGCTGACGGTGCCCAGCGCCCCGAACGCGGCGTAGCGACGGGGCCGAAAGCGCAGGTTGACCTGGTCGCCACGCGCCAGGCGGATATTCTCGCCGAAGGTCGAGGTCACGGTGGACAGGGGGGCGGAGAAGGTCCGGCCATCGCGCTGGACGGCGACCTCGATGTCCTCGACCGGGCGGGCGGTGCCACCGGCGGCGGCGATCACATCGAGAATTCGATCGGCCCCGACCGCGAGCGGGGCGCGGCCCGGATTGCGGACCTCGCCGAGGACGGTGACGGCATTGGAGGGGCTGGCGGCGATCGAGACGACCACCTGGGGCGCGCCGACCTTGCCGATCAGGGCCCGGCGCACCGCTTCGGCGGCCTGGGGCCCGGTCAGGCCGGCGACCGGCACCGCCCCGGCAAAGGGCACGCCCGCCGCCCCGTTACGGTCGACCACGACCGGCGGCAGCGACGCGCCGCCGGTCGCCGATGCGCCGCCGGCCGAGCGGCCGCCGAACAGCGCGCCGCCCGGCTCGAAGACGGCGATCGACAGGGTATCCCCGATCGCGATCACATCGGACGGGGCCGTGCCGCCGGCCGCGGCGAGGGAGGCGTTGTCGACGGGGGTGGCGGCCCTGATCCGCTCGACGGTGGCATAATCCAGGTCGACCACGGCATAGCCGCCGGCCGGCTCGGCCCCGGTCGCGCCGGCGTCGAGCGCCCGCGCCGTCGGGCCGTCCGCCGGCAGGGTCGAACAGCCCGCCAGGGCGACAAGGATCAGCAGCGTGAACAGGGGTCGCGTCATGGGGCCTCGAGACCGCGGCGGTCCCCGTCTGATTACCGGGGTTTCCGGCGGGGAGCCAGTCCGCTCAGGCAGGGAGACCGATGAAAGCATCGACCCGCTCGAAATGCGCGGTCCAGGTGGGCGGCGCATAGGCCGGAGCCACCGTCGGCGAGACGGCCGCGGCCTCCAGGGCCGACAGCCAGCCGAGGCCATCCAGCGGATCGATCAGCCGGGCTCCGGCGACCAGTTCCCGGTGGACCGGGATGTCCGAGGCGATCAGTGGCACGCCCATGGCCATGGCCTCGACCGCGGGCAGGTCGAATCCCTCGACCGACGAGGGGGCGACCACGGCGCGGGCACCCCGCATCAGCCGGGCGAGGGAGGCGTCGGACAGGCCGGCCGACTGATGCACCAGTCCCTGAAGGTTGGGCGACCGCTGCAGGTGATCCAGCACGGCTTCATTCTCCCATCCGTAGCGGCCGACCAGGACGAGCCCGGGCGTGGCGGGGCCCATCCGCTCCTGCAGCCGCCGCCACAGGGTGAGCAGAAAGGCCAGGTTCTTGCGCGCCTCGATGGTGCCGACATGGACGAAATAGGCTGCGGGCGAGGGGGTCGTGCCCCGGGTCAGAAAGACCGGTTCCAGACCGAGCGGAACGGCCGCCACCGGCGGTGCGATCAGGGCCTCCCGGTCGGCGAAGGCCCGGAGCCGATCGGCGGTGTGGTCGGAGTTGACGACGATGCGGTCGGCATGGAGCAGGGCATTGCAGAGCCGCCGGTGATGGCGGGCTCCGTCGCCGGGGCGGCAGAATTCGGGATGGGTGATGGGGATCAGGTCGTGGATCATGATCGTCGACGACACGCCTCGGCGGGCCAGGTCGGCGAGGATGGCGGGCGTGTTCAGGGCCGTGTGGCCGACGCTGATATAGGCCTGCCCCGGGGACGGCGGCGGCAGCGGGCGCGAGGCCAGGGCCTGGCGGACGGCCCGGACGCGGCGCAGCGACAGTCGGGGTGGGTCCGGTTCCACGTCGAGGATCGACGGCCCGCCCGCCTGGCCGGTCAGGGCCCGGACCAGGGCCTGCTCGCCGGCGGTCTCGGCACCATCGCCGGACCACCGTTGCCGCAGGCTGCGGATCTCAGCCCGGAAGTGGCCCGGGTCGACGGCCCGCAGGCGGTTGCGAACGGCCACGACCGGGACCACCCGGGTGTGCGGACGGGTGCCGAGCCATTCGGCGTAGGCCAGGCAGACCCGGTCGACCCCGGTCGGGGCATCACGGCCGCTCCGGTCGAGCAGGCGGCCGGCGTCAAACAGGACGACGGCCGTCATCGCACCCCAAGCCGACCGTACAGGTCGACCAGGCGGGCCTGACAGATCTCCGGACTGAATTTGGCGGCCTGCAGCGGGCCGCGGGCCGAGAGGTCGGCGGCCAGGTCATCGTCGGATCCCAGGCGACGGATCTCCCGCGCCAGGGCGGCCACGTCATAGGGGTCGACGAGGACGGCGGCGTCTCCGGCGACTTCCGGCAGGGACGCGGCCGTCGAGGTGATCACCGGCGTGCCCAGCAACATGGATTCCAGCACCGGCAGGCCGAAACCTTCATAGAGGGATGGAAACACCGTCGCCCGCGCCCCGCGGATCAGACTGACGAGCATGGAGAACGGCAGGTACTCATAGAGTTTGATCCGCTTCTTCCGGACCTTCTTGGCCTGCCGCGCCTGGTGCATCAGCGCCGTTTCCTCCTCGTCGAGCCAGGCCCGGCCGCCGACCACCACCAGCGGCAGGTCGGATCCCGAGGCCAGGTAGGCCTCGACAATCCGGGCCAGGTTCTTCTTGGGCTCGATCGCCCCGAAAAACAGGAAATAGCCCTTCCAGCCCAGCTGGAAGACCCCCTCCAGTTCGGCGGCGACGGCCTCATCGCCTGCGGCGCGCAGGTGCGGCGGGATGGACACGGACTGCCAGGTGGTCGTGATCCGGTCCTCGGCCACGCCCAGCAGCTGGATGACGTCGCGGCGGGTGGCCTCGGACACCACGGCGATATGATCGGCCCGGGCCGCGATCCGGCGACAGACGGCGAGGAACTGGCGCTTGTTGTCCAGTGTGGTGTGCGGCAGCCGCAGCGGGATCATGTCGTGAATCGTGTAGACATTGGCCATCCCGCGGGCATGCACCGGCAGGACGGTGGTCCAGTGCGCGACATCCGGGTGCGCGACCTCCGGGTGGCCGGCGAAATTGACCGGCGTGAAGGTCCGGTGACTCCGGAAGGCCCGGTTGGCGGTATGAAACAGGCGCGGCGCGCTCCAGCAGGCCGCCGCGACCGGGCGTCCGCCGCCGCGGGCCGGCCAGATGATGTTGTCGGTCATCGGCACGGCGCGGGCGGTGCGGCCGAACCGGGCGGTCGCGGACTCGACCATCTGCTGAACGCGGTTGCCGTCCGGCGTGTAGGCGTCGGTGAGGGCGACCTCGTTCAGGATCGGCTGTTTGCTGATATTGGCGAGCGGGCCGTAGAGCACCTGGGTTTCCATGCCGATGGCATTCAGATTCGACAGCAGGTTCCGCCCGTAGGTGGCGATGCCGGATCCCTTGGGCAGGGCGAGGTTGAAGCCGTCAATACAGACCGTGGGCATGGAGGAGGGTTTCCGTCGCGGGCGTCGTTCCCTCAGGAGACGTAGCCGGCCTGCATGAGTTCAGCGATGTGGACGATGGCGACAGGCCGGCCTTCCACAGTCACGAACAGGTTGGAGATCTTGTTCTGGACGATCAGGTCGACCACGTCGCTCATTCGCGCCCCGGGGCCCACCACCTTGGGGTTGGGGCTCATGATGTCGGCAGCGACCACGGCGGCAATGTCCCGGGTGAAGGCCCGACGCACGTCGCCGTCGGTGATGATCCCGGCTAGGATGCCGTCGGCACCGACCACCGCAACCGCCCCCTTGCGCCCCTCCGTAATGGACGAGACCACCTCGCTGAACGGGGCGTCGAGCGGCACCGTCGCCGGCGGGGCCGGGCGGTCGACCATCCAGTCCCCGACGCTCTGGAGGCTCATGCCCAGCTTGCCGCCCGGATGATGCAGGCCGAAGGCCTCGGCGCTGAAGCCGCGCCGGTCCATCAGCACCATGGCCAGGGCGTCACCCAGGGCCAGGGCCATCAGGGTCGAGGTCGTCGGGGCCAGGTTGTTGGGGCAGGCCTCGGCCACCTGGGGCATCGTCAGGCAGACCGCCGAATTGCGCCCCAGGAAGCTGGTCGGCCGCTGGGTCATGCCGATGACCGGGATACCCTCGCGCTGGCAGAAGATCAGCGGATCGCGAAGCTCGCGGCTCTCGCCCGAGTTGGAGAGGGCCAGCAGGGTCGTGTCCTTGCGCAGCATGCCCAGGTCGCCGTGGCTCATCTCGGCGGGATGCACAAAGAAGGCATTGGTGCCGGTTGAGGCCAGGGTCGCCGCGATCTTGCCGCCGATATGCCCCGACTTGCCCATCCCGGTGACCACCAGATAGCCGGGTCGGTCCAGGATGATGTCGCAGGCCCGGCCCAGGCTGTCGTCGATGGCCCCGTCAAGCGCCTCGAGCGCCGCGATGTTGAGCCGGATCACCGCGCGGGCCCGGTCGAGCATAGCGGCGGTCTCTGCGGGAGAGGAGGGCGTGATGGCGACGGTCATGGCCCGGAATTGCCGCATCCGGCCGCCTTTCACAATGCCGCGCGCGCCGTCAGCCGATGTCCGGCCGCACGGAAATTCACAAAAGCATCAACCTTTCGCGGTGTGCGGCGTTACCTTCGGCCTATGGCGATGTCCGGACATGACCCGCAGGCGGCTGCCTCGCCTGATCGAACCCCGTCGGCGAGGCCCCTGCCGCCGCCGCCTGCGCGCCTGCCGCGTCCGGCCCTGTTTCTCGACCTCGACGGCGTCCTCGCGCCTTTGGCACCGACACCCGAGGCCGTGGTTCCCGACCCACGCCGCACGGCCGTGCTTCAGGCCGTGCTCGACCGCCTCGACGGACGGGTTGCCATCATCAGTGGACGAACCCTGGCCGAGGTGGACCGGATCAGCGAGGACGCGGTGCGTTCGGCATCCGGCGTGCATGGCCTGGAGCGACGCCGCGATGACGGCACGCTGGTGGTCGGCGATCCCGCGCCGGCCGTCCGGACAGTGGTGGCCGCGTTTCACGACTTCGCCGCAGACCGTCCCGGCATGATCGTCGAGGACAAGGGCGTGTCGGCCGGGCTCCATTTTCGCGGCGCGCAGGATCACGCCGTCGCGGCCCGGGACCTGGCCGGACGCCTCGCCGAGGACACCGGCCTGTCGCTGCAGGCCGGCAATCTTGTGGTCGAGTTGAAGACCCCGGGCACCGACAAGGGCACGGCGCTGTCCGCCTTCATGGCTGAGGCCCCGTTCCAGGGGGCGACGCCGGTGATGGTGGGCGATGACCTGACCGACGAGCACGGATTCCGGGCCGCGGCGACCCTCGGTGGCTTCGGCGTCCTGGTCGGCCCGCCCCGGTCGACGGCGGCCCGTTTCGGTCTGACGGACGTGGCGGCGGTGCTCGACTGGCTGGAGTCCCTGAGCGAGGTCCCCGAATGAAACAGACCCTCGATCTGGCCCCGGTCGGGAATTGCTCGGTCAGCGCCCTGATCAACCGGTGCGGTCGCTATGTCTGGGCCTGCGCCCCCCGGGTTGACGGTGACCCGGTGTTTTCGGCCCTGATGGACGGAGACGACCCGGAGCATGGCTTCTGGGAGGTGTGTCTGGCCGACCTGAAGGAGGTCGAGCAGGCCTATATCAAGAACACGCCGGTTCTCCGGACCGTGCTGACGGCCGAGGACGGGGCGGCGGTCGAGATCATCGATTTCGCGCCGCGGCATCACAAGCATCACCGGACCTACCGCCCCGTCGCCTTCGGGCGGATCATCCGGCCGCTCTCGGGCGTCCCGCGAATCTGCGTGCGACTGCGCCCCTCCGCCGATTGGGGCGCGCGTCGGGCCGCGGCCACCTCCGGCTCCAATCATATCCGCTATCACTGTACCGACGTGACCCTGCGGCTGACGACGGACTGCCCGGTGTCCCACATACTGGAGGAGCGGACCTTCCGCCTGGAAACCCCGCTGGCCTTCTTCCTCGGCCCTGACGAAGGCTACGACCAGGAGGTCGGCCCCGGTGTGGCGGCGACGCTGGACCGCACCGTGGTCTACTGGAAGGACTGGGTCCGCACCCTCTACATCCCGCTCGATTATCAGGACGCAGTGATCCGCGCGGCCATTACCCTCAAGCTGTGTGCCTATGAGGAAACCGGTGCCATCGTCGCGGCCATGACCACCTCGGTTCCGGAATTTCCCGAGAGCGGGCGCAACTGGGACTACCGCTACTGCTGGATCCGTGACGCCTATTACACGGTGCGCGCCCTGAACCGGCTCGGGGCGGTCGACATCCTCGAGAACTACCTCGTCTATCTGCGCAACCTCGTCGACAATTCCGCCGGCGGCCATGTCCAGCCGGTCTACGGCGTCGGTCTGGAAGCCGGGCTGGGCGAGCGGATCATCGACAGCGTGGACGGCTACCGCGGCATGAAACCGGTCCGGATCGGCAACCAGGCGCACGAGCACCTGCAGCACGATGTCTATGGCCAGATCGTGCTGCCGCTGGTCCAGTCCTTCTATGACCAGCGCCTGATCCGGCCAGGGTCGGTGGCGGACTTCTATGCCCTCGAGAAGGTCGGTGACCGGGCGTTCGCCCTGCATGACCAGCCGGATGCGGGTCTGTGGGAGTTCCGCACCATCGCGCGGGTGCACACCTATTCGTCGGTCATGTGCTGGGCGGCCTGCGACCGGCTGGCCAAGGCCGCGCACGTTCTCGGGCTGGCTGACCGGGCCGAAGTCTGGGCGCAACGGGCCGACACGGTCCGGGCGCGCATCGAAGCCGAGGCCTATATTCCCGAGGCGGGGCGTTTCGGAGCCAGTTTCGGCGGCAAGGAACTGGACGCCAGCCTGCTGCAGCTGGTCGATCTTGGCTTCCTCGATCCGATGGATCCGCGTCAGGTCGCGACCTTCAACGCCATCGAACGGGACCTGAAGAAGGGCCCCTACCTGTTCCGCTACGTGGAGCCGGACGATTTCGGCGAGCCGGAGACGGCGTTCAACTTCTGCACCTTCTGGTTCATCGAGGCCCTTCACCTCAACGGTCGCACGGCCGAGGCCCGCGAGATCTTCGAACAGATGCTGAGCCGGCGCACCCACGCCGGCCTGCTGTCCGAGGACATCGCCCTGGGCACGGACGAGCTGTGGGGCAATTATCCGCAGACCTATTCCCTCGTCGGCATCATCAACTGCGCGGTGCTGCTGAGTCGTTCGTGGACGGACGTCCGGTGAGCCGGCTGATCGTCGTTTCGAACCGGGTTTCGGCCCCGGTCGATCCGGCCGGAGGGTCCGTCGGGGGGCTGGCCATGGCCCTGGCCGCGGCCCTGAGGAAATACCACGGCCTGTGGTTCGGCTGGTCCGGCGAGACGGTCGACACCTTTACCGGCGAACTGAAGGTCGAGGACCGGGCCGGGGTCAGCGTCGGCCTGGTCGATCTCGAGGCCCAGGACGTCGACGAATATTACAACGGCTATGCCAACAAGACGCTCTGGCCCCTGTTCCATCACCGCGTCGACCTGACCGCCTATGAGCGGAGCTACGGCGAGGGTTACGAGCGGGTCAACCGGCGGTTCGCCGAGGTCCTGGAACCGCTGATCGAGCCCGACGACATCATCTGGGTGCATGACTACCATCTGATCCCGCTGGCCCGGGACCTGCGCCGGCTGGGGGTCAGGAACCGGATCGGCTTCTTCCTGCATACGCCGTGGCCGGTGCGGCAGTTGCTGGTGACCCTGCCGCACCACCGGCGGCTGGTGGAGTCGATGTTCGACTACGATCTGGTCGGCTTTCACACGCGCGAATGGCTGGACCTGTTCCGGGACTATGTCGCGGCGGAAGCCGGCGGCACCCTGACCGGCAATGACGGCATGGCGGCTTTCGGACGCCGGGTGCAGGGCGGGGTGTTCCCGATCGGCATCGACGTCGACGGCTTCCTGCAGGCCTGCAATTCGCCGCTCGGGGTGCGGACCTATGATCGCATGCTGTCCTCGACCGCCTTCCGGTCTCTGATCGTCGGCGTGGACCGGCTCGACTATTCCAAGGGGCTGGAGGAGCGGCTGCTCGGCTACGAGCAGTTCCTCAAGGACAATCCCGCCATCCGGTCCGAGGTCCTGCTGTTGCAGGTCACCCCCATTTCCCGCGATGAGGTCGACACCTACCAGGACATGCGCGGACGTCTCGATTCCCTGGCCGGCCGGATCAACGGTGCCTATGCCGAGATGGACTGGCAGCCCATCCGCTATCTCAACCGCACCTACCGCCGCGATCAGCTGGCCGGAATCTACCGGGCGGCCCGGGTCGGTCTGGTGACCCCGCTGCGCGACGGCATGAATCTGGTGGCCAAGGAATATGTCTGTGCCCAGAATCCCGAGGACCCCGGCGTCCTGATCCTGTCCCGCTTCGCCGGGGCGGCGGCCGAAATGACCGCGGCGCTGATCGTCAATCCCTTCAGTCGCGAGGAATTGTCCGACGCCATCCAGCGGGCCCTGACCATGCCGCTGGCCGAACGCCGGCAGCGCTGGTCAGCCCTGATGCAGGTGGTGCGCGACACCGACGTTTCGACCTGGCGGGACGCCTATGTCAGCGCCCTTCGACAGGTCGAGATCGACCCGGCCGGAACGGCTGCCCCCGGGGGCCCCGGTTCCGGCCGGACCAGGGTCTGAGCGCCGGTCGCCTCAATAGATCTCGAACAGACCCGCCGCACCCATGCCGCCGCCGATGCACATGGTGACGACGCCGTATTTCGCCCCGCGCCGCTTGCCCTCGATCAGGACGTGGCCGGTCATGCGCGCGCCGGACATGCCGTAGGGATGGCCGATGGAGATGGCCCCGCCCGAGACGTTGAGCCGGTCGTTGGGAATGCCCAGCCGGTCGCGGCAATAGATCACCTGGGTCGCGAAGGCCTCGTTCAATTCCCAGATGCCGATGTCGTCGACGGTCAGGCCGTGGCGCGCCAGCAGGCGCGGCACGGCAAAGACCGGGCCGATGCCCATTTCGTCGGGTTCGCAGCCGGCGACGGCCATGCCGCGATAGGCCCCAAGCGGCGTCAGGCCGCGACGTTCGGCCTCCTTCGCCTCCATCAGCACCGAGGCCGAGGCCCCGTCCGACAGCTGCGAGGCGTTGCCGGCGGTGATGTACAGCCCCTGTTGGATCACCTCGCCGCCGCCGAACACCGGCTTCAGCGAGGACAGGCCGTCCAGCGTGGTCTCGGGCCGGTTGCCCTCATCCATCGACAGGGTGATCTCCCTGGTCGAGGTCTGGCCGGTGGCCTTGTCCAGGACCTGCATGGTCGTGGTCATCGGCGCGATCTCGGCGTTCAGATGGCCGGCGGCCTGGGCCGCGGCCGTGCGCAGCTGCGATTGCAGGGCATATTCATCCTGGGCCTCGCGACTGATGCCGTAGCGGGCCGAGACCACCTCGGCCGTCTCCAGCATCGACATATAGATGTGCGGCTGCAGCTTCAGCAGGGCCGGATCCTGCATCCGGTACAGGTTCATGTTCTGGTTCTGGACCAGCGAGATCGACTCCAGTCCGCCGCCGACGGCGACGACCTGGCCGTCGTGGGTCACCTGTTTGGCCGCCGTGGCGATGGCCATCAGGCCCGAGGCGCACTGACGGTCCAGGCTCATGCCGGCGGTGGTGACCGGCAGGCCGGCGGCCAGCGCCGCCTGGCGGCCGATATTGGTGCCGGTCGAGCCCTGCTGCAGGGCCGCCCCCATGACCACGTCCTCGATCTCGGCCGGATCGACGCCCGAGCGGGCCACCGCGTGGCGGATGGCGTGACCGCCCAGCTGCTGGGCCTGGGTGTCGTTGAAGGCCCCGCGATAGGCGCGGCCGATCGGGGTGCGGGCGGTGGAGACGATGACGGCGTCACGGGACATCTGCGATGATCCTTGTTGTTTGCCCTATCGCTCGCCTCGCGGAGGCTCGCGGCTTGAGAGCGGTTTCCTACCGATGGTCTAGGCCCCTGCCGTTGCGTCAACGCAAGCGCTTCCGCGCCTCAGGCTGCGAGCCGTCGCGCGGCGAGCGTAGGCGCACGTCGTCAGCTAGCCTGGGCTGCCTGCGCCTTGGTCAGTTCGATCATGCCCTGGGCGGCCCCCATTTCGGGCACGATCTCCCCGGTGCGGTCCGAGATCTCGGCAAAGCGGGCAGCGACCTGTTCCGCCGCGTCGTCACCGACCGCATGGATGCCCTGGGTCAGGGTGATATGGGCGCGCTCGAAACCCCCGGCCCCGGCGGTCAGGATGCAGCGACTCGGCGCGGCCTCGCTGACCAGGTATAGCAGGCCCGGGGTGACCCGTTCCGGCTCCAGCAGGTCCAGCGGCAGCCGGGCCCCGAGATCCTCGGTCATGCGGGTGTGGGCGGTCGGGGCCAGGCAGTTGACCCGGATGTCGTTCTTCGCCCCCTCGATCGACAGGGTCTGCATCAGCCCGACCAGGGCCATCTTGGCCGCGCCGTAGTTCGACTGGCCGAAATTGCCGTACAGGCCCGAGGACGAGGTGGTCATGACGATGCGGCCGTAGTTGGCCTCGCGCATGATGTCCCACACCGCCTTGGTGCAGTGGACCGCCCCCATAAGGTGCACGTCCATGACGAAGCGGAAATCCTCCAGCTCCATCTTGGCGAAGGTCTTGTCGCGCAGGACGCCGGCATTGTTGACCAGGATGTCGACCCGGCCCCATTTTGCCATGGCCGCCGCGACCATGGCCTGGACGGCGGCGTAGTCGGTGACCGAGGCCGCATTGGCCATGGCCTCGCCGCCGGCGGCCACGATCTCGGCCACGACGGACTCGGCCGCACTGCTGGACCCGCCGGATCCGTCCCGCGCGCCGCCCAGGTCATTGACGACGACCCGGGCCCCGCGCGCGGCCAGGGCCAGGGCATGCGAGCGCCCCAGACCGCCGCCGGCCCCGGTCACAATCGCCACCCGATCGTCGAAACGCATCGTCATTTGTCTTTCTCCCTGGCGTTGGGGACTCTCCCCGGACGGCCGTTTCTAGCCCGAAAACCGGCATTTGTGTTGAAATGGCGCCACAGTCGCCACATTGATGGTCGTAAACGGGAACCGCTAGGGTATAATCCCGTTCGGTGATGGGATCGCCACGTAGTAAGCGTAGGCATTCGGGCATCTAATTTTTTTGTGAGGACACAATGAAGCTGAAACTCCTGGCAAGCGTTGCGGTAGCGGGGCTTTTTGCCGCCGGTGCTGCGGCGGCTGAGCCGAACGGTTGGTACGGTGCGA
>TARA_R110000868_G_scaffold388501_1_pt1 | contig 36475 bp, 39 predicted proteins | sample TARA_R110000868 | Tara Oceans TARA_R110000868 (sample SAMEA4397489) | marine metagenome | biome: Polar Biome; feature: [SRF] surface water layer (ENVO:00010504); material: water (ENVO:00002006), including particulate matter (ENVO:01000060) such as... | depth 5 m | reverse complement strand
TAATCCTTTGGTCCACGGTTCGAGTCCGTGTGGGCCCACCACCTTCCAGGCCGCGCAGTGCGCGGCTTTTTCGTATCCACCGCAAAAACAGCTAGACCAGTCCTATAGTCCAAAGGTACAAATTCAGTACAGTGCCGGTACAGCCGCACACCTTTGGAGCAGGAAATCGATGGCCACCATCATCAAAACGGATGCCGGAACCTGGAAAGCCCTGGTGCGAAAAACCGGCTGGCCGACCAACACAAAAACCTTCAGGACCAAGCGCGATGCCGAAGACTGGGCACGCCGCACCGAAGACGAAATGGTCAGGGGTGTATACATCCAGCGCAGCGGCTCCGAACGCATGACCTTGGAAATGGCGCTGAAACGCTACCTCAGCGAAATCAGCCCCACCAAGAAACCGAGCACCCAGAAAGGTGAAGCTACCAAAGCTCAACAGCTGATCAGCCACCTGGGCAAATACTCCATGGCCGCCCTCTCGGCCGAGATTATCGCCGGCTACCGCGATACCCGACTGGCCTCGATAACCAACCGCGGCAAGCCCACCAGCAACAACACAGTACGCCTGGAATTGGCTCTGCTCAGCCACCTGTTCACAGTGGCGATTCAGGAATGGGGGCTGGGCCTGAGCTTCAACCCAGTGCTGAACATCCGCAAACCCAGCCCCGGGGAAGGCCGCGACCGTCGCTTGTCTGCAGAAGAAGAACGCCGCCTGCTGACGGCCGTAAACAATCACAGCAACCCCATGCTTGGCTGGATCGTCCGCATCGCCCTGGAAACCGGCATGCGCTCCTCTGAGATCACATCCCTGCGCAGGCATCAGGTCGATATGAAAAAGCGCGTGGTGCGCCTCTCAGACACCAAGAACGACAGCGCGCGCACCGTCCCGCTCAGCAAATGGGCCACAGAGACCTTCCAGGCGGCGCTGAACAACCCGATACGCCCGATTGACTGCGACCTGGTGTTCTTTGGCGAGCCAGGCAAAAACGGCAAGCGCAGCGCCTACGCCTTCAGCAAGACCTGGGGATTACTGAAAACCAAACTTGGCATGCCCGATCTGCGCTTCCACGACCTGCGGCATGAGGCGGTAAGCCGATTGGTCGAGGGCGGCCTATCCGACCAGGAGGTGTCCGCCATCAGCGGGCATAAGTCGATGCAGATGCTGAAACGCTACACGCACCTGCGCGCCGAGGATCTAGTCAGTAAGCTGGATAGACTTACGAACGAACGCTTAGCGGAGTAAGCACAAGAGCGCTCTAGATCATCTCTGCCCTCACGAGCCAATGACTCTTACTGATGTAGCGTTTACACCAATAAGAACAGGCACAAAAAAGCCGCTCCAGGGAGCGACTTTTTGTTTTTGAAACGGGTCAGGAACCGTTTCTACGACCTCAAAGGATCATTCGCGCTGGACTGATCTTACATGGGCCGCCTCAGAAATCCCATGCCGCTAACCAATACCAGGGATTGCTGAGGACCAAGCTCGACACCACCCAATTTTTACTTTCAGAAAATTCAGAGCCGCATACCCCGAAGAATAATAAGAATAATATTATTCTTATTATTCTTACCCACCCAAACACCGCCCCCCCAAACTAACAGCCCCACCACCGCCTGAATACTCGAAAAACCTCCACACCTAAGCTGGCATCATGCCTAACTTGAAAAACCCTGGCACGCCACTCAGAAACCATCCCAATATTTAACCCCCAACCCACAGCATATTGCACACAACCACATAACCCAAAAATTTAGCGGCTAAATTTTTGCACCGCATGATCTCTAACGCCTACCAAGCCAGAAAGCATCAATTAATTCGATTACTTACGGGCTTACCGCCCGCGCCCAGGCGCGCATTCAACGACAATTAGGACACATCATCCTAATTGCACGCCCGCATTTCCAAATAAAAACAATAGTTAAGCTAAACCATTAATTATCAATACAAATTTCTGGTCACGTATTGAACTATCGCCATTAACCATCACAATAACTTCCACCACATCAATCTTCGTGAGACTAACAATGACCACCGAAGAACTAATATTGAATCGCTACAACGGCGCTCCACTACTGTCACTTGAACAGCTGGCTGAGCTATTGCATCGCAGCAAGCAGGGACTACGTATCACCCTGTGCAGCAACAATGACTTGTCTCGCAAGATTCTTCCCTGCCGGGTAAAGATCGGCCGGCGCGTCTATTTCAAAACCGCAGAAGTAGCCCGACTCATTGATGCGCACGAGTAACATCAATGAGCATCAAAGCCATGAACTGGGCATGGGAGCAGACCCTTCCACCGGGCTCAAAGTTGGTTCTCATGGCGCTAGCAGATAACGCTGACGACCAGGGTTACTGCTGGCCAAAGATCAAAACGATTGCAGCCAAGTGCTGTGTATCGGAGCGGACAGCTCAGAGAACCGTCAAGGATCTTCTAGATAGCGGTTTGCTGAAGATCAGCGCTCGCTTCAATGCGCTCGGCGGCCAGGTTTCCAACGGCTACACCCTCGAAATGTACCCCCCTGACAAATTGTCACCCTCCCCCGCATTGATAAAGGAGGGGGGTGACAGCCGTGACACCCCCGGGGTGACACAGCTATGTCGTGGGGGGAGTGACACAGCTATGTCACCCCTACAACCACCACATGAACCCAAAAAAGAATCATCACAAGTGCAGCCATGCGTACTTGCTCAGCTGCCACCTGAAGAGCACGGGAAAATCATGGCGATCATGGATGGCCTATCACAGGAAAAGCGCGCCGAAACCAAGGCCCTGCTGGTTGATGCGCTGACCAGAGGAAAAATCCAAACGACCCCCTCGCGCTGGCTGCGTGCAGTCATCCGTCGCAGAGGCTGCGCGCCGCTATCTGCCCAGGCCGCTCTCGGCATATCCGAGCAAGCGTTTGAACAGAAGCTAATCCAGGGTGGCATACCTCCCGAGGATGCGCGGTTCATAACCAGGCAAACCATTACAAACAGGCAAGCCCAACAACGGTTGAATCGGCCAACCGCAATCTCGATCCCTCAAGTGTCAATCAACGCGGATCGAAAGCGCCCAGAGCACCAACGCAGCGCCAATGTCGCTGGGGAAAACGTGATTGGTTGACACTTGAGGGATTATCAAATGAATGAGCCAGCGAACAATCCAAAACAGCCCCCGTCCGCCACCAGAAAAAGTCTGTCGGAACGCATAGCAGCACGCATTCAGCAACAGTCGTCAGCCAGCACAGCCGCAAAAAATCGCAGCGTATTCATTTCTCTGCGCGAAGACATTCAGCAAGCCGTCACCGATGGCTGGTCGCTGCTGGCCATCTGGCAGGTTTTGTTCGATGAACAACGCGTCACGTTTACCTACCAAGCCTTTCGCCGGTACGCCCGACAACTGATCGAAAGCCCCACGACTGTAGAGCGCAATTGCCAGCCTCGGTACGAAGCAAAACCCGCACAGACACCAACCACCACAACTCGCCCCTTCGCGTTCAATCCAACCCCCGCCAAGGAGCATCTGCTGTGATCCAAAGCATCCTCCCTGGCGTTCAAACCGCGTTTACGCCGTTCAACTGCCGTTCAATGTATGGCTTCGGTGCACTGCACGCCCCAAACGCCACCCGATATCGGGAGCATGCAACTTATAGAGGCCTTGGGGAGACGGGCAGGATAGGTGAAGTACCTGTACCGGCAAGCCGGCACAGTCACTTCACTTTGCCCGTATTCGCACCTTCGGTACTCAATGGGAATCCTGCCTTGCGGGGCCAGCGGTGGACGCCATGAGTGAACAGCGCCCCACCCGCAAAGGCAGTACGCCGATCTATGTTTGGGTGCTGCCGGAAGAAAAGTCGGCGATTGAAGCTAATGCTCGGGCCAGCGGGCTCAGCACATCGCGCTACCTGCGCAGCGTGGGCCTGGGCTACCCAGTGCATGGCATCCTCGATTACCAGCGCGTCGACGACCTGGCGCGGATCAATGGCGACCTTGGCCGGCTGGGTGGCCTGCTCAAACTCTGGCTAACCAATGACGAAAAACTGGCCATCTACGGTCGTCCGCAGATCCAGCAAACCATTCTTGGCGTACTCGACGCGATCCAGGAAAACCAGACAGCCATACGCGCCACCATGGCGGCAGTGGTCACACCTTTAGCGGCTAAAAAGGTGCAGCCATGATTGCCAAGCGAGTACCCATCAAGTCCGGGCGCAAAAGCAGCTTTGCCAAGCTGGCGAACTACATCAGTAGCCCGCAGGAGAAGTCCGAACGGGTTGGAGTCATCAGCGTCAGTAACTGCCACTCAACCGAGATAGAGGATGCCGCCCTGGAAGTAATGGCGACGCAGGCCAGGAACACTCGCAGCACCTCAGATAAAACCTACCACCTGCTTGTCAGCTTCCGCGCTGGCGAGCAGCCACCGGCACAAGTCCTGGCCGAGATTGAGCAGCGTATTTGTGCCGGGCTGGGTTTCGCAGAGCATCAGCGAGTAAGCGCCGTACACCACGACACGGACAACCTGCACATACATATCGCGATCAACAAAATTCATCCTGCCAGGCTGACGCTGCACGAGCCGTTTCGGGATTACCGCACGCTCGGCGAGCTTTGTGCGACCCTGGAGACCGAATATGGCCTTGAACAAGACAACCATCAGGCTCGCAGAAGTGGCGCTGAAAATCGCGCTGCCGACATGGAGCATGCGGCGGGTGTCGAGAGCCTTATCGGCTGGGTGAAACGCGAGTGCCTTGAGCAGATCCAGCGCGCACAAACCTGGCAATCCCTGCACCAGGTGATGCATGAACACAGCCTGGCTTTGCAGCTTCGCGGCAATGGCCTGGTGATCAGCGATCAATCTGGCACCACGATAAAAGCCAGTTCGGCTTCAAGGGATTTATCGAAAGCCAAGCTGCAAGAGCGCCTTGGCCCGTTTGAAGCATCGCCTGAGCAACAACCCGATACGCAGCCGAAACGTAGCTATCAGGCGAAGCCCATGCGCTCGCGCATGGATACAACGGAGTTGTATGCCAGGTACAAAACCGAGCAATTGAATAACGCCACAGCATGCTCAGCTGCCCGAGCAAAGGCGTATGAGCGCAAAGCTCAACAGATTGCTGCAGCCAAGCGCAGTAGTGCCCTGAAGCGTGCCGCACTCAAGCTGGTGAGTGCCGACCGACTGGCCAAGAAAGCACTCTATGCGCTGATCAACCAGACGCTGAAGAACGCAATCGACAAGGCCCATCAGCGCTACCTTCAAGAGCGCCAAATGATTAGCTCGCAGCATAAGCCGCGTACCTGGAATGACTGGCTACAGCACAAGGCCATGTCCGGCGATCAACAAGCACTGGCCGCATTGCGTGCCCGTGCTACCGCTCAAGGCCTGAAGGGCAACACAGTCAGCGGCAAGCACTCCAGCGCTCATGCGCCGCTGAAAGGTCTCGACACGGACAGCATCACCAAAAAGGGAACGCTGATATATCGAACCAGCGGCTCAGCAATCCGTGATGACGGCCATGCTCTGAAAGTCTCTCAAGGCGCTGCCGTCGATGACCTTGCTGTCGCGTTGCAGCTCGCCATGCAGCGCTTTGGCCAGACCCTCACCGTAAACGGAACAACCGAATTTAAGCAGCAGGTTGCATCAGTCGCGGCCGCCCGCCGCTTTGCCGTGCAATTTGATGATCCCGAGCTTGAACAAACACGCCTGGCCCTACTGGCCGGCAACCGCCTGCAGTCGAGGAAGTCACGCTCCCCGGGCATCCATCGCTAAAACGTAAAGGAGATACTGATGCGAAAGCAGAAAATTTTAGCCGCTAAAATTTCATTGGCCCTCATGCTGCTGGGTGGGACAACCGCCCTGCCCGCCTACGCAGGCATCCCCGTGATCGACGGGGGAAACCTGACCCAGAACGTGCTGACAGCTATTGAGAGCGTTGCGCAGACGCTCAAGCAGGTTGAGCAATACGCCAAGCAGGTCGAGCAGTACTCGACCCAGCTGCAGCAGTATGAAAATCAACTGCAGAACACGGCCGCGCCTGTGGCCTACATCTGGGATCAGGCCAGCCGCACGATCAATAAGTTGATCGAGGCGCAGGACATGCTGGCGTACTACCAGCGAAAGGCCGGCAGCCTGGACGCCTATTTGGCCAAGTACCAGGACGCCGCCTACTACCGCAGCTCGCCTTGTTTTAGCGGTGGAGGTTGTACGCCAAGTGAGCGCGAAGCAATGGCAGCCAATCGCCGCCTGGCCTCTGCCTCGCAGAAGCAGGCTAATGATGCCTTGTTCAAAGCCATCTCCCAGCAGCAGGACAATATGGCAGCGGACGCCCGCCAGCTGGAGCGCCTGCAATCGGCTGCGTCCACCGCCGATGGCCAGGTCAAAGCCATTCAATATGCCAACCAGCTGGCCAGCCACCAATCGAACCAGCTGCTACAGATTCGCGGGTTGATGCTTGCCCAGCAGAATGCCCTGGTTGTTCGCAGTCAGGCAGACGCTGACCAGGCCGCTAAGGAGTTGGCTGCGCATGAGGTATCCACTGCCGCTCGCGGGCCGGAATCGCTACCAGCTAATCCGAAGAAGTGGTGAGGAGTACCGCCATGACCAAGACCATCCCCGTCGCCATTGTGCTGCTCGCCAGCACCCTGACTGGTTGCGAGCCATTCCCCCTGGACTGCACTGCCCCACAGAACCAGCAACAGAAACAGGAGTGCGCACATCGTGCATCAACAGAGCCACGCGGCCCCGACACCCTGCCAGCCAATCCGAAGAAGTGGTGATGCCATGAAGATCATTAAAAGCACTCTGCTGCTGGGCCTGCTTTTGTCTCTGTACTCGGCCGGCGCATCGGCTGAACTGGTATTCCATGACCCGGCCACCCAGATGGGTGTACTGGATCAAGTGGTGCAGGAGTTCGTCAGCCGAGCCGCTGCCTGGCAAGGCGTAATCATGGCGGCAGCCACTTGGTTATTTTGGACTCTTGGCACCATCAGCTTTACCTGGACGATGGGTATGCTGGCTCTGCGCAAAGCAGACATCGGCGATTTCTTCAGCGAGTTTATTCGCTTCACCCTGTTCTTTGGCTTCTTCTATTGGCTGCTGCAGAACGGCCCGTACTTTGCGGAAACCATCATCAGTTCTCTGCGTCAGATCGGCGACAACGCTGCCGGCACGGCCGGTCTGTCGCCCTCGGGCGTGGTCGATATTGGTTTCATGATCTGGAAGCAGGCCGTTTCCAACCTGTCTGGCTGGAGCCCGATAGACAGCTTTGTCGGCGTGGTGCTCAGCGCGGGCATTATGTTGGCGCTCGCCACCATTGCCGTGAACATGCTGCTGCTTCTGATCTCTGGCTGGATCTTGATGTACGCCGGCATCTTCTTCCTGGGCTTTGGTGGTTCCAGGTGGACATCGGACATGGCCATCAACTATTTCAAAACCGTTCTGGGCTTGGCCGTTGAACTGCTGGTGATGATCCTGCTGGTCGGGGTAGGTAACAATCTGCTGACCAGCTTCTACGCCAAAATGAACAAGGCAACACTCAACTTTGAAGAACTCGGCGTGATGCTGGTGTTCTGCTTAGCGCTGCTGACCCTTACCGGTCAGGTGCCGAAAATGGTAGCCGGCATCATCCGTGGCGGTGGTGGCGGAGGAGGTGCTGGTGGCTTCGGTGCAGGAGCTATTGCAGGAGCCGCCCTTGGGGCAGCAGGCACAGCTGCGGGTGCCGCAAGCATGGCCGGCTCAGCCGTTATGAGCGGTGCTCAGAATATCTCTGGTGGCGCATCAGCGATCAAGGCTGCCATTCAAAAGGCGCAAGGTTCGGCAGATGGCGGTTCTGGTATGCCATCACTGGGGGCTGGCTCATCAGAAAAAGGGGCGGATTCAGGCTCATCACTCCAGGCCGCCATGGGCCTCGACTCCAGCAGCCAATCTGGCGGCATGATGCAAAAGGCTGCCAGTCTGGCAGCGGGTACTGCGTCTGAGTTGACCAAAGGTGCAGGCAGCCTGATCAAAGAAAAGGCCAGCGAGGCCGTCAGCAACTTCCAGGAGAAAGCCAGCCAGACTATCGGTGGTCAACTCGCATCGGCCATCCAAGGAGAGCCTTCTTTTGAAGGAGACAGCCTGGCAGCAGCGGAACATGACGATGGCGACATGAACGACGAAATAGCCGAGTTCGTGAACCGTGATCGCCGCTCAGCCACCTGAAATTTTAGCGGCTAAAATCGAGCCAACTGAATTTAGCCGCTACATTCGTCAATGCCACGACTAAAAGGAAGACTCATGAGCGCGCACGAAATCACGGAACCCTTGTTCATCACAGAGGAGATCGAGGCAGAAATGATCGCTGCCGGGTACGTTATTGAGGTGCCCAAGCTCATTACTCTGCCGCACGATTACAACAATGCGCTGGAGCCAGAAGAAAGCAACGTAAACCATCCTGTCAGTGTCGAATAACGCCAAACCCAATCCGGGTTTGCGATCTAATTGAAATGGACGACAAACTGGCCAAGCTCGTGAATCATGATCGCGGATCAGCTGCCTGAATATTTTAGCGGCTAAAATTCAAAGTCATTCCAGATGATGTTGCAGGGAACCGCGCCGATTCGGTAGATGGCGCTCAGGCAATAGGAACCCGCTTCAGCGAAGAGGGCTTTTGACCGGACGTGAACGTCCCTGAAGTGCGTTGCTCAGATCTAGTCAGCCCAAGCTTCAGGTTATCGCGGATGGCATCAGCAACCGCTTGCTCCATCAGGGTACTTGCACGCTCTCGTCCGATGGCGTCGATCAGTGATTTCATGAGTTCTGCCTGCGTATCAAGCTTCGGGAATTTAGCGGCTAAAACCAGCGCTGCTTATTCTTATCACCGTGCCATACGAACTTTAGCCGCTAAAATCCCAAGTATCCATGGAGGAACCTGCGTGACGAATCCAAAAAGTGATCACCCAGAGGCCAAGGCCTGGGGCTATATCGACAAACGTAACCGTGCCTACGAGGCCGGCATCTGGGTAGGCGTCGAGCCCTGTTACAGCGAAGAGCAAGGCAAGGCCAGAGCTGCGGAATTAGAACAAGCTGACCCCAACCACGAATACTCTGCCGAACCTTTTCTGGAGCTCCCGATATGGATATGTCGAAAACCGCTGAGCCCGTGAGGCGTCTCACAGATCAAGAAATAGCCGACCTGCACGCAGATATGCAGCAGGCGGCTGAGTGGACGCGTAAAGAGCTGGCTCGCAGACGTGAAGAAAAAGCCACAGACTCCACCCAGCCTCAATCCGTCAGACCCTAGAAAACGCGCAGGGACTTTATTCGGAAGCCTCTAGCGACTCACCCCAAAGGCGGCCCGATATACACACCTGACAACCTGGCCCGGTCAAAACTGAACACGTGCGCATGCGGACTTTCACTGCATCGGCCAACAAGAGGCATCTGGTGATCGGGCTTACCTTCCGCCAGCAAAATCCGGCCACTACAAAATGGACATTCGCTTGAGAAGCGCACGAACCTCGTCCAAGGTCTCTTCGCGTCATCACGGTACATTTCGAGTTCGGCAGAGTCCTCCTTAAGTGCAAGTAACGGAGCCGCTGCTTTCACGACTCGATTGTCCACCAACTCAACCCACGGCTGATGTACACCGCGCCATATGAACCAAGCAAGAAAGACCACTAAAACGCTGCTTGCTAGCTGGCGTAGCGTGAGCGCCTGATCAATCGTGGAAAGGCTCCATATAGAAGCCAATACCCAAAGCAGCAGAGAGCCCATACCGAACAGCACGGTGATAAACATCATCAAGCCACGCCAACTCCGGTTCTCCAGCACACCCTTGCGGAAAATCAGCCGTAAAAACAATGCCGGCTGAACCTCGCCGTTTTCCGTTCTGGTGTAAACGATCTGTCGATGCGCCTGCACTGCCAGCGAGCCGCCATCAGTGGTTTCTACCGGCCGAGTTGCGAGCCAATAGATCCGCTGATTACCTGCTCCGCCCTTCGCTTCACTGCTTGCAATCACCGGCAAATGCTTCAAACCCATTTGCTCCGCACGGCGACGAATCGAGTTCATTCGAGCGTCCAGGAATGTTTCCAACGTGGAGGTTGATAACCAGCGCGCAGGATCGCGGCCGGCTGCCTTCACCTTCGGATCGCAGATTTCCAGTAAGGTCGCGCGATCAAAAGTCTGAGGGTCCTGGTTGCCCTTTTCCAGGGCGTTAATACTGGCATCCAGCAAAACCCGGATCACCTTGTAGGCCTTTACATCAGGGGCAGGCGACTGTCGCAGTTCGTCATCCAGACAACGCATCACTTCCAGCACAATCCCTCCAGAGGCCACGTAAATAAAGGGGCCCAAGCATCTCCATGAACCCTCCCGAACCCTTTATGCAGGGTTCGGGGGAGGTTTTAACCTGCTCGAATCATGACTCTTGAAGCCGTCTTAACACCAGAGGCTTACCCCATGAGCATGTTCGTTGCATTCGCCCCAAACGGTCAACTAATCACCATTAAAACCGCCCTGCGCGGGCTTGCCTGCAATTGCACCTGCATATGTTGCGGTGAGCCGGTAGTCGCTCGCAAAGGTCTGATTCGTGAGCATCACTTCTCCCACCACTCGAACAAGGAAAGCTGCTTCATTCAGCGCGAAAGCCTGCTGCACCTGTACGCCAAAGAAGTCATCCGCAATCACCTCGGCCTTCAACTGCCCCCAATGCCAGGCACTTGGCCGGAGAGCGAAGATCAAACCAGCTGGTGGGATTTCGAACGGGTGGATGAGGAAGTCCCACAGCAAGGATTCCAACCAGACCTGGTCGCCCACCTGAGAGACAGCAGCCAGCTATTCATCGAAATCGCAGTCACCTCGTTTATTGGCGAGGAAAAGCTGGAGCGGATCAAAACCGTCGGCATTAATACCGTCGAAGTCGACCTGCGCGAGCTGCTGTTCAGCAAGCTGCCTATTCCCTCGGAAGAGGTCACAGCCCATATCCTGAAGCAGACGCATAACAAATCGTGGATCTATCCTGAACCGCCACCAGTGCCACTGCTACCGGCTATTGATTGGCAATCAATCCCGAGTAAGCCGCCTGTGGCTGAATCTGAAGCCAAATGCATCGAGCACCGTTACACGATCATGGGCATGTGGGTGTCTGCCCGGATACTACCTACAGGCTCAGTTGCCGTGCGTTCCTGGTCATTCAACCCGCAGATCACTGAACTGCTTAAATCCTGGCGTAACGAGTTGGGCGGCGAGTACAACCCCAAGTTCAGGAACTGGATCTACTACCCACGATATTGCGAAGAGGTGCTAAACCGCCTTCAGCAAATGGACGAGCAGCACTGATCAAAGCGGCATCGCAAGCTGCGCTCAACTACGTAGCCTTGCGATGCCATACCCTAGACCTGACCTCTCCGTTAGAATCCAAGCCTTTCTCGTAGTCGGAGCAATACCGTGATGGAACACCTGGACACCTTCCTGGCCCGCTGGCAAAAGGCTGGCGGTACTGAGCGCGCCAACTACCAGTTGTTCCTCACCGAGCTATGCAGCCTGCTTGGGCTACCACTGCCAGAACCTGCCGGCGACGACACCCGCGACAACGCCTATGTGTTCGAGCGCCGCGTGGTGATCAACCAGCCTGACGGCAGCAGCAACAACGGCTTTATTGACCTCTACAAGCGCGGCAGCTTCGTGCTGGAGGCCAAGCAAACCGGCAAGACCCTGGACAGCTCTGGCTGGGACAAAGCCATGCTCAAGGCCCACAATCAGGCCGACCAGTACGCCCGCGCCCTGCCCGCCGAAGAAGGCCGTCCGCCGTTCATTTTGGTCGTGGATGTTGGCCGTAATATCGAGCTGTATGCCGAGTTCAGCCGCTCCGGTGCCACCTACACGCCCTACCCGGACTCACGCAGCCACCGCATCCGCCTGGAAGACCTGCGCAAGGAAGAAGTTCGCGAGCGCCTGAGCGCCGTTTGGCTTGACCCGCTCAGCCTTGATCCGGCCCGCCGCTCGGCCAAGGTCACCCGCGAGATTGCCGATCAGCTGGCCAAACTGGCGAAGTCTCTGGAGGCCGCTGGTCACTCTCCGCAGCTGGTTTCCAGCTTCCTGATGCGAGCCCTGTTCACCATGTTTGCCGAGGACGTTGGCCTGCTGCCAGAGCGCGGCTTCACCGAACTGCTGCAGCGTCTGAAGAACAAGCCCGACACCTTTGCGCCGATGCTCGAACACTTGTGGCAAACCATGAACAGCGGCGGGTTCTCGCCGATTCTGGAAAGCACCCTGCTCAAGTTCAACGGCGGCCTGTTCGCCGAGGCGTCAGCCATCGCCCTCGACCGTGATCAGATGGAGCTGCTGCTAAAGGCTTCCGAGGCCGACTGGCGTTATGTGGAGCCGGCGATCTTCGGCACCTTGCTGGAACGTGCGTTAAACCCTCGCGAACGTCATAAGCTGGGCGCGCATTACACCCCTCGCGCCTACGTCGAGCGCCTGGTACTGCCCACCGTTATCGAGCCGCTACGCACAGAGTGGAAGGAAGTACAGGCCGCCGCGCTGACTTACGAAAGCCTGGGCAAGCACAAGGAAGCCGTTGAAGAAGTAAAAGCCTTCCAGCGCCACCTGTGCGACGTGCGCGTACTCGACCCGGCATGCGGCAGCGGCAACTTCCTATACGTCACCCTAGAGCATATGAAGCGCCTCGAAGGCGAAGTGCTCAACCTGCTGGGCGATTTGGGCCAGACCGGCATGCTGGACACCGAAGGTCTCACCGTCGACCCACACCAGTTCCTCGGCCTAGAGATCAACCCACGCGCCGCCCGTATCGCTGAGATGGTGTTGTGGATCGGTTATCTGCAATGGCACTTCCGCACTCACGGCAAAGTAAATCCGCCCGAGCCGGTACTTCGCGACTTCCACAATATCGAGCATCGCGATGCGCTGATTGCCTATGACGCAGTGGAGTTGCTGCGCGATGAAACCGGCAAACCCATCACCCGCTGGGATGGCATAACCACCAAAACCAGCCCGATTACCGGCGAGCAGGTGCCAGATGAATCGGCGCAGGTAGAGCAGTGCATCTAGGGGACGATAGAGAATTCGGAAAAAATCGTACGCTAAGCTTCGCGAGTTCTTGTAACCAATTCATTGTTTTTTCAATGGATGAAAGAAAATGGCGAAAGCTATTTGACAAACAAATCGGGATCTTATAACTTACCTACCAAGTAGTCGGTAGATGAAATAAAGCCATGAAACTCAATTCAGATCTTTCGCAGCGTGTTGTCGTCGAGCCTTCAAGCTTACAGTGGGTCGATTCGCCAGCGACCGGGATTCAACGCCAGTTACTGGAGCGTGATGGCGACGAAGTGGCGCGTGCCACCTCGATCGTGCGATACGCGCCGGGCTCCGCTTTTGAAAATCATAAGCACGACTTGGGCGAGGAGATTCTGGTCCTGGACGGCGAATTCAGCGACGAATCCGGGACCTTCGGGCCTGGGACTTACATCAAGAATCCACCAGGTTCTTCGCATGCACCGAGCTCCGCGACGGGTTGCACGTTGTTCGTCAAGCTGCGCCATCTTGATCTAGCCGACAGCCAACGCACCGTGGTCGACACCCGTAACGGCCCCTGGTTTCCAGGCCTCGTGCCGGGTCTGTCGGTGATGCCACTTTCTGAGTTCGACACACAACATACGGCTTTGGTGCGCTGGGCCCCGGGGACACGATTCAATTCGCATCGTCACTACGGCGGTGAAGAAATCTATGTGTTGGAAGGCGTCTTTGAGGATGAGTTCGGAAGCTACCCTACCGGCACATGGATGCGCAGTCCGCATTTGAGTGCTCACCGTCCCTTCAGCAATACAGGCTGCACCATCCTGGTCAAGACAGGCCACCTGCCAGTCGCCGAATCAAATGAGGCGCTTGCATGAAGCATTTCTCCGAAATCTCGCCGACCGCCGAGCGGGTGGTCGATGCCGCTGAAGGGTTGGTACAGCAGCACGGCTACAACGGCTTCTCATACGACGACGTGGCCCAGTTGGTAGGCATCAAAAAACCAAGTATCCACCACCACTTTCCCAAGAAAGGTGAACTCGTGGCCGTGGTCGCACAGCGCTACACGCACCGGTTTCGTGAGGAGTTGCTGAGCATCGAAGGGCAGCATGCGAAAGCGCCTGACAGGCTAACTGCGTATGCGGCACTTTTCGAACGCACCTTCGCCAAGGACCGGCGCCTTTGTGTCTGCGGCATGTTGGGTGCCGAGTCGGACTCGCTGCCGGACGCCGTTGTGAGCGAGGTCGAGCGATTCTTTAAAGTCAATCTCGACTGGTTGACTCTTGTCGTTGCCGATGGTCAGCGTGCCGCGCTGATCACCTCGAATTCCACCCCAGAGGCTCTCGCAGAGGCATTCTTGTGCGCGTTGGAAGGCTCGATGATGGTGGGCCGTGGCATGCGGTCGTCACGCGGACCGGCCGAAGTTGGAAACACTTTTCTTTCCACCGTGTTGACCTGAGGTCGGCACTTTTTTTGCAACACAACCCTACCATTTAGTTGGTAGTTAAGGAGATTATTATGAGTACTGAATTTAATGGCAAGAAGTTGTTGGTCATCGGCGGCACTAGCGGGATGGGACTGCAAACTGCCCGCATGGTTCTTGAGCAAGGCGGAAGCGTCGTCATCGTCGGTCACCGTGAAGACAAGGCCGAAGAGGCCCGCAAGGCGCTGTCGTCGTTGGGCACCGTGACCGCCCTGACTGCCGATCTCTCGCGAGCCGAAGATGTGAAGCGACTCCTGCATACCATCGATGAACACCACAAGGACATCAATCTTCTGGTCAACGCGGCTGGGGTGTTCTTCCCGAAGGCGTTTCTTGAGCACACGGAAAGTGATTACGAACAATATTTGACGTTGAATAAAGCGTTCTTCTTCATCACACAAAAAGTCGTGGCCAATCTCGTGGCCAGCGAGCGTCCCGGCGCCATTGTGAACATCGGCTCGATGTGGGGCAAGCAGGCGATTGCGGCTACGCCGTCGTCCGCGTATTCGATGGCAAAAGCAGGTTTGCATTCGCTGACCCAGCACCTTGCGATGGAGCTGGCATCCAAACAAATCAGGGTCAATGCCGTTTCTCCGGCGGTTGTCGAAACGCCGATTTACGAGGGATTCATACCCAAGGCCGAGGTTCATGGCGCCTTACAGGGATTCAACAGCTTCCACCCAATCGGCAGGGTTGGGACGCCACAAGACGTCGCCGAGGTCATCCTCTTCCTGTTGTCGGACAAGGCAGCATGGGTGACGGGCGCAATCTGGGACGTTGACGGCGGCGTGATGGCCGGGCGTAACACATAATGGGGGAACGAGAAATGAACACAAACATTAAAGGAACTCCCGGCAACGGGATCAACGTCGGCGCATTGCGTGAGTTTGCAGATCAGGTCGCAGCAAAGCCCGCCGCAGGCATCGCGACGTTCGGCGTCGTGACAACCTGGGAGGGTGGCACCCGGACGCGTGCGCGAACCATGCCGCTCGTACTAGGTGACACGGCCTTGGCGCGCGGCTTTGTCATCGACGCGGACGAACCGGCAGAATTGCTCGGTACCGACACGGCCGCTAATCCACAAGAATTGATCCTGGCTGCGTTGAACGCATGCATGACTGCAACCTACGCGGCAAATGCGGCGGCAATGAACATCGAGTTGCAATCGCTGACTATCCGCACGAAGGGAAGCCTCGATCTGAGAGGTTTTCTTGGAATCGATCCTGGGATCAATCCAGGGTACGACCAGGTCGAGTATGAGGTCGAAATGGAGTCGTCGGCGGATTCGGCGGCGCTGAAAGCATTGCACGCGCAGGTGCAGCGAACATCGCCGAATTACCACAACTTCGCGAGAGCCATTGATCTCAAGGCCAAGCTGACCATTCTCCAATGATCGAGTCAGTGTTTCCCGTGGTTGGCTGACGGGAGGCCAAACCAGATGCGCTATGACGGAAGGTTCAACCTTCCGTCATCACGTTCTCTGGAATACGCAGTGTCAATTTGAGGTATACCCTAACTGGATGTCAGGCAGAACCGCGCAGCTCCGTCAGAATAGAGTCTTCTTTCGCATTCTTTGACACATGCCCGCAAAGGTCATAGATTTCAGCCTGACAAAAGCAGGGCTTGAGGCGCAACGGAACAGAAAGTGCACTTAGCCCCCTTGCTCACCTTCAACGCGGAGTTGTTCTGATGACCTTTCTATGGGTTGGATTAGGGTTGGTAGTCGCCGGGCTGTGGTGGGGAACGGTTGTCTGGCGGCGGGAGCAGGCAGACCCTTGGATAAATCCACCAACTCCCGAGGCGCGGCGTTTGCTTCGAGCCGCGAGCCTGCATTTGCATTGCCACATTCTCGGCAGGCCTGCGGTAGACCAGGACGCGCCGTCGTTCGTTGGGGTAGATGCCCTCCAGGCACTTTATCTACGTGACGGGGTGATCTTTTTCGAGAAGGGGATCGCCACCTTGCCGGATGGAACCCAAGTCGAGCTGGGGGCACTCACTCATGAAGTGCTCGAAGTGCTTCGAGAAACCTACAGCGCCTTGGATGCCGCTTCAGCAGTGATCACTGACTATGCCACCACCTTCAATACTCCCGAAGAGTTAGAGAAGAGCGAGAATGAAATCCTGCGAAAGATCGCTGGCTACGGGAACATGTACCCGATGCAGAGCGCGATCGCTCGACTGGCATTGTTACTCAATCTCGATCCCGACAAGAACGATGTTGGGATTGGCGGCAAAGTGTTGTGGGAGCGCATCCGCCGTTGGCGTTGGCCCGAGCGCCATTTCTCGGCGGAGCAGTAGGCGTGCAGGGACATCGCATTGGCTACGTCCGGGTCAGCAGCTTCGACCAGAACCCGGAACGCCAGCTGGAGGAGACCGAGGTGAGCAAGGTGTTCACCGACAAGGCCTCGGGCAAGGACACTCAGCGCCCCCAGCTCGAAGCGCTGCTGAGCTTCGTCCGCGAAGGTGACACCGTGGTAGTGCACAGCATGGATCGCCTGGCGCGCAACCTCGATGACCTGCGCCGCCTTGTGCAGAAGCTGACCCAGCGCGGCGTGCGTATCGAATTCCTGAAAGAGGGCCTAGTCTTCACCGGCGAGGACTCGCCGATGGCCAACCTCATGCTGTCGGTGATGGGTGCCTTCGCCGAGTTCGAGCGCGCCCTGATCCGCGAGCGGCAGCGTGAGGGTATCGCCTTGGCCAAGCAGCGTGGCGCGTACCGAGGCCGCAAGAAAGCCCTGTCCGATGAGCAGGCTGCTACCCTGCGGCAGCGAGCGACGGCCGGCGAGCCCAAGGCGCAGCTTGCCCGCGAGTTCAACATCAGCCGGGAAACCCTCTACCAGTACCTCCGCACGGACGACTGATACATGCCGCGTCGCTTGATCCTCTCGGCCACGGAGCGGGACACCCTGCTTGCGTTGCCAGAAAGCCAGGATGACATGATCCGCTACTACACCTTCAACGACTCCGACCTGTCGCTGATCCGCCAGCGGCGCGGCGACGCCAACCGCCTAGGCTTCGCGGTGCAGCTCAGCCTGCTGCGCTACCCCGGCTATGCGTTGGGCACCGACAGCGAGCCGCCCGAGCCGGTCATCCTGTGGGTGGCCAAGCAGGTTCAGGCCGACCCGGCGAGTTGGGCGAAGTACGGCGAACGCGACGTGACCCGCCGCGAGCACGCCCATGAACTGCGCACCTACCTGCAACTGGCCCCGTTTGGCCTGTCCGACTTCCGCAACCTCGTGCGCGAGCTGACCGAGTTGGCCCAGCAGACCGACAAGGGCTTGCTGCTGGCCAGCCAGGCTCTGGAGAGCCTGCGGCAGAAGCGGCGCATCCTGCCGGCGCTGAGCGTAATTGATCGGGCCTGCTCGGAGGCCATTGCGCGGGCTAATCGGCGGGTCTACCGCGCCCTGGTCGAACCACTCACGGACTCGCACCGTGCCAAGCTGGACGAACTGCTGAAGCTCAAGGCCGGCAGCAGCATCACCTGGTTGACCTGGCTGCGCCAGGCACCGCTGAAACCCAACTCTCGGCACATGCTTAAGCACATCGAGCGGCTGAAGACATTTCAGCTGGTGGACTTGCCCGAAGGGCTGGGCCGGCACATCCACCAGAACCGCCTGCTCAAGCTGGCCCGCGAAGGGGGGCAGATGACGCCCAAAGACCTTGGCAAGTTCGAGCCGCAGCGGCGCTACGCGACCCTGGCCGCCGTAGTGCTGGAGAGCACCGCGACTGTGATTGATGAGTTGGTCGATCTGCACGACCGCATCCTGGTCAAGCTGTTCAGCGGCGCGAAGCACAAGCATCAGCAGCAGTTCCAGAAGCAGGGCAAGGCGATCAATGACAAGGTGCGCCTGTACTCGAAGATCGGCCAGGCTCTGCTGGAGGCAAAGGAAAACGGCAGCGATCCGTACGCCGCCATCGAGGCGGTGATTCCCTGGGACGAATTCACCGAGAGCGTCAGCGAGGCCGAGCTGCTGGCCCGGCCGGAGGGCTTCGACCACCTACACCTGGTCGGCGAGAACTTCGCCACCCTGCGCCGTTACACGCCGGCCCTGCTGGAGGTGCTGGAACTGCGCGCTGCACCGGCCGCGCAAGGCGTGCTGGCGGCCGTGCAGACCCTGCGCGAGATGAACGCCGACAACCTGCGCAAGGTGCCGGCGGATGCCCCTACCGCCTTCATCAAGCCGCGCTGGAAGCCGCTGGTGATCACCCCGGAAGGCCACGACCGACGCTTCTACGAAATCTGCGCGCTGTCCGAGCTGAAGAACGCCCTGCGCTCCGGTGACATCTGGGTCAAGGGTTCACGGCAGTTCCGCGACTTCGACGACTACCTGCTGCCGGCAGAGAAGTTCGCCGCGCTCAAGCGGGAACAGGCCCTGCCCCTGGCGATCAACCCGAACAGCGACCAGTACCTGGAAGAGCGCTTACAGCTGCTGGACGAGCAGTTGGCCACCGTAACCCGGCTGGCCAAGGACAACGAGCTGCCCGATGCCATCCTCACCGAGTCCGGGCTGAAGATCACCCCGCTGGATTCTGCGGTGCCCAATACCGCGCAGGCGCTGATCGACCAGACCAGTCAGCTGTTGCCGCGCATCAAGATCACCGAACTGCTGATGGATGTGGACGACTGGACGGGTTTCAGCCGCCACTTCACCCACCTGAAGGACGGTGCCGAGGCCAAAGACAGGACATTGCTGCTGTCAGCAATCCTGGGCGATGCGATTAACCTCGGGCTGACCAAGATGGCCGAGTCGAGCCCCGGCCTGACCTACGCCAAGCTGTCCTGGCTGCAAGCCTGGCACATCCGCGACGAAACCTATTCGGCGGCCCTGGCCGAGCTGGTCAACCACCAGTACCGCCATGCCTTCGCCGCCCACTGGGGCGACGGCACCACCTCATCCTCCGATGGCCAGCGCTTCCGGGCGGGCGGCCGGGGCGAAAGCACCGGGCACGTCAACCCGAAGTACGGCAGCGAGCCGGGGCGACTGTTCTACACCCATATCTCCGACCAGTACGCACCGTTCAGCACCCGCGTGGTGAATGTCGGCGTGCGTGACTCCACCTATGTGCTCGACGGCCTGCTGTACCACGAGTCCGACTTGCGGATCGAGGAGCACTACACCGACACGGCCGGTTTCACCGATCACGTCTTCGCCCTGATGCACCTGCTGGGCTTCCGCTTCGCACCGCGCATCCGCGACCTCGGCGAAACCAAGCTGTATGTGCCGAATAGCGTCCAGGACTACCCGACATTGCGCCCAATGGTTGGTGGCACCCTGAACATCAAGCACGTCCGCGCCCATTGGGACGACATCCTGCGCCTCGCCAGCTCGATCAAGCAGGGCACCGTCACTGCCTCGCTGATGCTGCGAAAGCTCGGCAGCTATCCACGCCAGAATGGCCTTGCCGTGGCCCTGCGCGAGCTGGGCCGGATCGAACGCACCCTGTTCATCCTCGACTGGCTGCAAAGCGTCGAACTGCGCCGCCGCGTGCATGCTGGACTGAACAAGGGTGAAGCGCGCAACTCCCTGGCCAGGGCGGTGTTCTTTAACCGCCTCGGCGAGATCAGGGATCGGAGCTTCGAGCAGCAGCGCTACCGGGGGAGCCGAGAGAATTCGCCGGCATTTTCGCCGATGCAGCGCTCGGACGGGGAGCTTATTCGCCGCCCCTGCACCATTCCCGACCGGCCACCGACAGATCGCCGCACGCCAGCAGGCGCAAGCCGGGCCCCACGAGAGTGTGCCGCGCTGCGCAAAACCACTGGTAACACCATCGCAACCTTGCACTGCTTCAATGGCGACCACTCGATCAACACATTGAGAGTCGTTGATGACCACCACTAGCGCTCTGGCACCGCTGCTGCTGTCCGCAGCGCCGCTGGCCCCCGACATGAGCATCTCGGATGTCGCCGACCGCCTGCTGACCCCCGAATGCAAGGCCTTCCTGTCCCTGGCCGTGGTCGACGCCGACGGTCGCCCGCGGGGCCTGATCAGCCGCTATGCCCTGCAGAACATCTTCATGCTGCGCTTCGGCCGCGACCTGCACGGGCAAAAGCCGGCCCACAGCGTGATGAACGACGCGCCCCTGGTGGTCTGCCTGGACACCCGCCTGGAAGAGGCGGCCCAGCAGGTCACCTCGCAGCTGACCTACCCGATCACCGAGGACTTCATCCTGGTCGACGGCGAGGGCCGCTACCAGGGCCTAGGCACGGTGCTCGACCTGCTCAAGGCCATGGAAAAGCGCGTCGCCCAGCGCAACGCCGTGCTGCGCCGGGCGCTGGTCGACCTCAAGGAATCCCAGGCCCAGCTGGTGCAGTCGGAGAAGATGGCCTCGCTGGGCCAGATGGTCGCCGGCGTCGCCCACGAGCTGAACACCCCGCTGGGCTACGTGAAGAACAACGTGCAGCTGCTGCGCGAGCTGAAGCAGCCGCTGCTGCAGCTCGCCGACACCCACGGCACCCTGCTCGACTGCCTGCATGACCCGGAATGCGACGAGCCGCGCCTGGCCGCCGCCCTCGGCGAGGCCCTGGATGCCCGCGAACAGGCGGCGCCGGAGCTGCTCAAGGAAGACCTCCAGCAGCTGTTCAGCGACACCCTCTACGGCCTCGAGCAGATCGGCGAACTGGTGGTCGGCCTGAAGAACTTCGCCCGCCTCGACCGCGCCATGAGCGAGGACATCGACCTCAACGACTGCGTACGCAGCGCCCTGGTGATCGCCCGCAACAACATCAAGGACAAGGCCGAGGTCACCGCGCAACTCGGCGATCTGCCGCGCATTCCCTGCGCGCCGTCGCAGATCAACCAGGTGCTGCTCAACCTGCTGACCAACGCCGCCCAGGCCATGGAGCGCTTCGGCCAGATCCTGGTGAAGACCTGGGCCGACGACGACGCCGTGTTCATTTCCGTGCAGGACTCCGGCAAGGGCATGCCGCCCGAGGTGCTGGCGAAGATCTTCGATCCCTTCTTCACCACCAAGCCGGTCGGCCAGGGCACCGGCCTCGGCCTGTCCATCAGCTTCAAGATCATCCAGGACCACGGCGGCACGATTCGCGTCGCCTCCGAGCCGGGGCGAGGCACACGCTTCCTGATCCGGCTGCCGCGCGCGCAAGCGCCCAACCTGCAGGAGAGTGCCTGATATGACCGCCCCCACCCGGATCCTCTTCGTCGACGACGAAGAGCGCATCCTGCGCAGCCTGGCCATGCAGTTCCGCCGCCAGTACGACGTACTCACCGAAAGCGACCCGCGCCGCGCGCTGGAACGCCTGAAGAGCGAGTCGGTGCAGATCATCGTCAGCGACCAGCGCATGCCGCAGATGAGCGGCGCGGAGTTTCTCGCCCAGGCCAGCGAGATCGCCCCGCACACCCTGCGCATCCTGCTCACCGGCTACTCCGACCTCGACGCCGCGGTCGATGCGCTGAACAGCGGCGGCATCTTCCGCTACCTGACCAAACCGTGGGATCAGCAGGAGATGACCAACACCCTGCGCCAGGCGGCGGGAATCGCCGCCAGCCAGGTCCCCGTGGCGATGACCGACAGTGCGCAGCCGACCACCGCGCTGACCGTACTGCTGCTCGACGACCATGCGGAAACCCTGGCAGCGGTCGGCAGTTTCTGCCATGCCGGCGGCCATCGCCTGCTGCACGCCCGCAACCTGCCCGAAGCCCTGCTGCAGCTGAACACGGAAGCGGTCGACCTGCTGATCAGCGACCTCAAGCTCGCCGGCGAAGACACCGCGCCGCTGCTCAAGACCCTGGCCCAGGCCCATCCGCGCCTGCTCAGCCTGGTGGTCACGCCGTTCCAAGACACCCAGGCGCTGCTCAGGCTGATCAACGAGGCGCAGATCTTCCGCTACCTGCCCAAACCGATCCGCCCGGCCCTGTTCGAGAAGAGCCTGAGCGCGGCCGCCCGTCAGGCCCAGGCCTGGCGCACCCAGCCGACCCATGTGGTGGCGCGCCTGGCCGAAGCCCCGAAAGAGGAACGCGAGCGCGACAAGGTCGGTAGCCTGATGGGCATGCTCGGCCGTCTGCGCGAACGGCTGATCGCCTGAGCAGCGCTGCGCCGGCGCCGCTCGGTCAGGGCCGCGCCTGCGGCTGCACCAGGAAGCGTCCCGTCTCGCCGCTGCTCCCCGGCGCGCCGGTCAGGCCGGCCTCGCCCGGCGCGCCGCCATTGCGATAGACCTTGATGCCGTTGCCACGGGTGCTGAACTCTCCGGCACCGGCAATCCCGCCCTTGCCACCACGGCCGCCAGCGGCTCCCAGGCCACCGGCGGTCAGGATCTGCACGCCCGGGCCGTGGTTGCTGACCGGGATATAACCGGCCTCGCTCAGGCTCCAGTAGCGCAGCGCCACCGTGCCACCGCGCCCGCCGGCACCGCCCTCGCCGCCCCGACCACCGGTGCCACCGGCACCTCCCGCGCAGCGATCCGCCGCGCCCCCGTCGCCGCCGTCGCCCCCGCTGCCGCCAGCCGAGCCGGCGCCGCCGCGGGTATCCAGCAGCAGCGAACCGAAGCTGCGCAGGCCGAGCGTGATCTGCAGGTCGGTCCCGGCAGCGCCGGCCCCACCGGCCTCGCCCGGCTGACCGGCCTCGCCATTCGCGCAGGACTTGCCCGCGCTACCGGCAGCGCCCGCTCGCCCTGCTGACGCATCGCTGCCGCGCGCCAGCAGGCGCACGTCGCGGCCGATCCACGCCTGCTCCGCACGCAGCTCGAAACGCGGCAGCCCCGGTGCCAGGCGCAGGGTTGCACCATCTTCGAGCACCAGGCGCTCCAGTTGCAGGCGCGGCTCGTCGATCAGCCGCTCCTGGCCGGCGGCCACATGCAGTTCCGCGGCCTGTACAGCACCGGCCAGCAGGCTCGATCCGAGCATCAACAACGTACGCATCCATCTCACTCCAGACAGGAAAACCACCTCTCTTTGCAAGGGACACGCCAGCTTTTCCACGCCACCAAACTGGGCCAAAGCGTGCCCGCCGATGGTGCACAACGGCGCCTGGCCAAAACCCGAACAACCTGCCACGCCGCCAATATCAATCGTAAGTCATTGTATTTAAAGCAATTTATAAAGTTGGCAAGCCGTGTGCATGAGGCAAATCAGCTCCACTCAGACTCAACACCACACTAATAAAGTCGAGGATGCCAACTCCTCGTCGGACCATAGGGACAAATGACCATGCTCAAGAAACTGACCCTCGCCATCTCCGCCGCCAGCGCAGTGACCGTCAGCAGCTTCGCCGCCGCCGAAACCGTGAAGAGCCCGATCGGTGACTTCGACGTCAGCATGAACGCCGCCCTGACCACGGACTACATCTACCGCGGCGTGTCGCAAACCCAAGGCAAAGGCGCCATCCAGGGCGGCCTGGACGTGGCCCACGATAGCGGTCTGTACGTCGGCACCTGGGCATCCAACGTCGACTTCGTAGCGGCCGACGGCAACGACGCCAACGTCGAATTCGACTACTACCTCGGCTTCACCAACAACATCACCGACGACATTTCCTACGACCTGGGCTGGATCAAGTACGACTACCCGGGCGCCACCGCCGCCAACTACAGCGAGTACTACGGCAGCCTGACCGCCTATGGTTTCAAGGTCGGCGCCGCCTACTCCGACGACTTCGCCATGTTCGGTAGCAATGGCCTCGCCGACGACAACACCACCCTCTACACCTACATCGGCTACGACTACACCCTGCCCTACGAGATCGGCCTGGCCCTGCAGTACGGCAACTACGACTTCAAGGACAACATCTTCCTCAACAGCGCCGGCGTTGGTAAGGAAGACTCCTACAACGACTGGTCCATCGGCCTGACCAAGACCTACGCCGGCCTGGACTTCGGCATGACCTACACCGACACCAGCCTCAGCGACAGCGAGTGCAAAGGCTTCGCTGCCGGTGGCAAGTCCGACTACTGCGACGCCAACTTCGTGGTATCGGTGTCGAAGAGCCTGTAAGCCCCTCCTCGGGCCGACAGCAAAAGGGGCGCCAGATGGCGCCCCTTTTCATTTTCGGCACAACCCGCTACTTCAGCAGGCCCTCCGCGCGCATCGCCTGCTGCACCGCCGGGCGCTCCGCCATCCGCAGCTGGTAGGCAGCCAGCTCCGGCCAGGGCGCCAGGTCGATGTGCATGAAGCCGGTCCAGTTGACGATGGTGAACAGATAGGCGTCGGCAATGGTGAAATGCCGGCCGCAGAGGAAGGCATTCCCCTTCAGCGCCTGGTTGACCAGGTCCAGACGCTGGCTCACCCGCTCCAGCACCGCCTGCTTCCACTCCGGAGTAATCGCCGGATTGAACAATGCGCCGAGTCCCTTGTGCAGTTCGCTGCTGATGAAGTTGAGCCACTCCAGCACGCGCCAGCGCTCCATGCTGCCGGCCGGCGGCAGCAGGCTGACGTCACCCTTGAGCTCGGCCAGGTACTGCAGGAGCACCGCGTCCTCGGTGAGCACCTGGTCGTACTCCAGCTCCAGGGCCGGCACGTAGCCCTTGGGGTTGATTGCGTAGAAATCCCCGCCGCCCGCGGTGGTGTGGGTGTTCAGATCCACCCTGACCAGTTCGTGGGGCAGGCCCAGTTCGCAGAGGACGATGTGCGCCGCCAGCGAGCAGGCACCCGGCGTGTAGTAGAGCTTCATGCTGTTCTCCTCGAGGAGTTGTAGGCGAGCCCCCAAAAACCTAGCACAGCGACTGCTCGCGCGACGGCAGCAGCGCGCGGGTCAGCCAGGCATATCCGGCGCGCCAATCCTCACCGCACGGTCGAACGCTGCCCATGCAACCGCCCCCCACCACCCTGGCGCCCTGCTGCTCCCTGTTGGCGGATGTTCGCCGCTCCCGGCGCAGCATCGGCGTTTTTCCGCCAGCCCACCCCCCGGCAGGCGCCGGAATGCCGCGGCACAGGCCCGCCTCCTGGGCCGGTACAGGAATTGCAATACAACCTTGGTAATAAGACCTCAAATAATGACTCAGCAGGAAAATCCCATGCAAAGAGCCTGTCATCACCAGCTGCGCGAAGCCTTCCGTGCCCTGCTCGCCAGCCCCGCCTGTTACCACACCGCCTCGGTGTTCGACCCCCTGTCCGCGCGCATCGCCGCCGACCTCGGCTTCGAAGTCGGCATCCTCGGCGGCTCGGTCGCCTCGCTGCAGGTGCTCGCCGCACCGGACATCGCCCTGATCGGGGAGCCTACAGAATTCGGAAAAAATCGTACGCTAAGGTTTTCCGATCAGTCATAGGCTCGCCAGTTTGATGTGTTCCGTTCCTGGCCCAGCCAAAACCTATCGGTCTTCGCGGGTGTGCCACAGGCGCAGCAGGTAGATAGTGGAATCCACTATCTCGTAACGCATCTCGTATTGGCCGATCTGAATTCGGCGTACATCCCTTGGTTCGAACTCTTCTAGTCGTTCGCCAATGCGCGGATTGGTCAGCAGCGTGGTAGGTGCTGCTGTAAGTTCATCTACATAGCCTAGGGAGGCCCCTTGCAGGGGCAACGTATCGGCTATGTCCGGGTCAACAGCTACGAACAGAACCCGAAATGTCAGCTGAAACAAAACGAGGTGAACAAACTGTTCACCGACAAGGCCTCTGCCAAGGATACCCAGCGTCCGTAACCGGAGGCCATGCTTGGCTTCGTCCGTGAAGGTGATACGGTCGTGGTACACAGCATGGATCACTTGGCCCGCAACCTGGATGACCTGCGCCGCCTGGTGCAAAAAAATGACCAAGCGCGGCGTGCGTATCGAGTTTTAGAAGGAAGGGCTGGTATTCACGGGAGGTGATTCGCCGATGGCCAACCTGATGCTGTCGGTCATGGGAGCCTTCGCCGAGTTCGAGCGAGCGCTCATTCGCGAGCGAATCGCCCAGGCCAAGCAACGCGGCGGTTACCGGGCTCGTAAAAAAGCCCTGTCCGACGAACAGACTGTCGCAGTCCGGCAACGGGCCGCTGTCGGTGAACCAAAGGCCCAGCTAGCCCGTGAGTTCGGTATAAGTAGGGAAACCCTTTACCAGTACCTACGCACGGATGACTGATACATGCCCCGTCGCTCGATACTCTCGGCTTCTGAGCGCGAGACTTTGCTTGCGCTGCCGGAAAGCCAGGACGATCTGATCCGCTATTACACCTTCAACGAGTCCGACCTGTCGCTGATCCGTCAGCGACGGGGTGATGCCAATCGTCTCGGCTTTGCCGTGCAACTCTGCCTGCTGCGCTACCCCGGTTACGCGCTGTCCAGCGACAGCGTGCTGCCAGATCCGGTCATTGAGTGGGTGGCACGACAGGTTCAGGCTGCGCCCGAAAGCTGGGCGAAGTACGGTGAGCGCGATGTCACCCGCCGTGAACATGCCCAGGAGTTGCGAACCTACCTGGGCTTGTTGCCGTTCGGGCTGTCAGACTTTCGCGCCCTGGTACGTGAGCTGACCAACCTGGCCCAGCAGACCGACAAAGGTTTGTTACTGGCTGGGCAGGCTCTGGAGAGTCTGCGTCAGCAACGGCGGATTTTGCCGACCCTGACGGTGATCGACCGGGCCTGCTCCGAAGCAGTGGCGCGAGCGAACCGGAGGATCTACCGTGCTTTGATCGAGCCGCTAAGCCAGCAGCATCGCAACAAACTCGACGAACTGCTGACCATCAAGACAGGCAGCAATAGTACCTGGTTGACCTGGCTACGGCAGTCACCGTTGAAACCGAATTCGCGGCACATGATGGAGCACATCGAGCGGCTGAAGATTTTTCAACTGGTGGCCCTGCCCGAAGGGCTCGACCGGCATATCCACCAGAACCGCTTGCTCAAGCTTGCCCGCGAAGGTGGGCAGATGACGCCGCAGGATCTTGGCAAGTTCGAGAACGAACGGCGCTACGCCACCTTGGTTGCCGTGGTGCTGGAAAGCACCGCGACAGTGACCGATGAACTGGTGGATCTACACGACCGCATCCTAGTCAAGCTGTTCAGCAGCGCCAAGAACAAGCATCAGCAGCAATTTCAGAAACAGGGCAAGGCGATCAACGACAAGGTTCGCTTGTACTCGAAGATAGGTCAGGCCTTGCTGGAGGCCAAAACTACCGGTGGCGATCCGTTCGCCGCCATCGAGGCGGTCATCCCCTGGGACGAATTCGCCCAGAGTGTGACCGACGCCGAGCTACTGGCCCGTCCCGAAACCTTCGACCATTTGCACCTGGTCAGCGAAAACTTCAATACTCTGCGCCGCTACACTCCAGCCTTTCTGGAGGTGCTTCAACTCCGGGCCGCACCGGCAGCTCAACGTGTGCTGGATGCCATCCAGCAGCTGCGCGAGATGAACGCAGACAACCTGCGCAAGGTGCCATCGGACGCACCAACTGCGTTCATCAAGCCGCGCTGGAAACCGCTGGTGATCACGCCGGAAGGCATTGACCGGCGTTTTTACGAAATCTGCGCCTTGTCTGAACTGAAAAACGCGCTGCGTTCCGGCGACATTTGGGTCAAGGGCTCACGGCAGTTTCGTGACTTTGAAGATTACCTGCTGCCGCCCGCGAAGTTTGCCGCGCTCAAGAAGGAACAGGCGCTGCCATTGGCGACCAATCCCAACAGCGACCAGTACCTAGAGGAGCGCTTGCAGCTGCTAGAGCAGCAACTGGCGACCGTCGCCAAGCTGGCCAAGGACAATGAACTCCCCGACGCGATCCTCACAGAGTCCGGACTGAAGATCACGCCGCTGGATGCGGCAGTACCGGTCACCGCCCAGGCGCTGATCGACAAGACCAGTCAGCTACTACCGCGCATCAAGATTACCGAGCTGCTGATGGACGTGGATGAGTGGACAGGATTCACCCGTCACTTTACCCACCTGAAGGATGGTGCTCAGGCCAAGGATCGAACGCTGTTACTGTCAGCAATCCTTGGTGACGCCATCAACATTGGGCTGACGAAAATGGCCGAGTCGAGTCCGGGTATGACCTACGCCAAGCTGTCTTGGCTGCAAGCCTGGCACATCCGTGACGAAACCTACTCGGCGGCTCTGGCTGAATTGGTCAACAATCAGTTCAACCACACCTTTGCGGCCAACTGGGGAGACGGCACCACCTCATCCTCCGATGGCCAGCGCTTCCGTGCAGGCGGTCGAGGCGAAAGCACCGGGCACGTCAACCCGAAATACGGCAACGAACCAGGGCGGCTGTTCTATACCCATATCTCCGATCAGTACGCGCCGTTCAGTACCCGAGTGGTGAATGTCGGAGTGCGGGATTCGACCTATGTGCTCGATGGTCTGCTGTATCACGAGTCGGATCTGCGGATCGAGGAGCACTACACCGACACGGCTGGCTTCACCGATCATGTCTTCGCCCTGATGCATCTGCTGGGCTTTCGTTTTGCCCCGCGCATCCGCGACCTGGGCGAAACCAAACTGTATGTCCCGCAGAGCGTACAGGACTACCCGACGCTGCGCCCAATGATCGGCGGCACGCTGAACATTAAGCACGTCCGCGCTCACTGGGACGAGATTCTGCGTCTGGCCGCGTCGATCAAACAGGGCACCGTCACTGCCTCGTTGATGCTGCGCAAGCTGGGCAGCTATCCACGTCAGAACGGCCTGGCCGTGGCCCTGCGGGAGCTGGGCCGGATCGAGCGCACGCTGTTTATCCTCGACTGGCTGCAAAGTGTCGAGTTGCGTCGTCGCGTGCACGCTGGATTGAACAAGGGCGAGGCGCGCAATGCCCTGGCCAGGGCGGTGTTCTTCAACCGCCTTGGTGAAATCAGGGATCGCAGCTTCGAACAGCAGCGCTATAGGGCCAGCGGACTGAACTTGGTGACCGCCGCTATCGTGCTGTGGAACACCGTCTACCTGGAGCGGGCAACCCAAGGGCTGACTGACGCCGGAAAGCCGGTGAATACCGATATGTATCAATATCTGTCGCCGCTGGGCTGGGAGCACATTAACCTGACCGGCGATTACGTCTGGCGGCAGAGCCGCAAGCTGGAGGAAGGGAAATTCAGGCCGTTACGACAGCTCGGAAAGCCTTAGCGTACGATTTTTTCCGAATTCTCTCGGCTCCCCATCTATCGCAACCCGCGCAGGGCAGAGTGGCCGCAGGCAGATTACATCGTGGGCAATCCGCCATTCATCGGCAAAGTGAACATGCGCTCTGCCCTTGGCGACGGTTATGTCGATGCGGTACGCAACACCTGGCCGGAAGTGCCGGATTCAGCCGATTTCGTTATGTACTGGTGGCATATCGCGGCCGAAGCGGTGCGCGCAGGCGACTCAAAGCGCTTTGGATTTATCACCACCAACAGCATCAAACAGATATTCAACCGCCGCGTTGTGCAGGCTCATCTGGAAGCCAAAATCCCGCTATCGCTGGCATTCGCCATTCCCGATCATCCCTGGGTGGACGCAGCCGACGGCGCGCAAGTACGGATTGCAATGACTGTCGGCAGCGCCGAGGAGCACCCTGGCCGACTGCTGACCTTACGCGACGAATACAGCAGCGCACAGGAACAGGACGAAATCGAAGTCAATCTGCAGGAGCGCCGGGGTAAGCTGTTTGCCGATTTGAAAGCCGGTGCTGATGTTGCAGGCAGCAAGCAGTTGCAGGCTAATGCCAACATCACATCCATGGGCGTCATGTTGGCGGGCTCTGGTTTTATTCTTCAGCCAGACGTGGCGGCGAAAATTGGCCTGGGCGTAATCGCCGGGCTGGACCTGCATATTCGCGATTATCGCAACGGGAAAGACTTGGCCAACCGCCCTCGGGGAGTGAGGGTTATGGATTTCTTTGGCCTAACTGCCAGCGAGGTTTGCGAGCGCTACCCGACCGCCTATCAAAGGCTCTTGGAGTATGTGAAGCCAGAGCGCGACGCCAATAAGGACAAAGGCTTCCGGGAGAGCTGGTGGCTATTTGGTCGCCCTCGGCCTGCACTGCGCACCATGATCAATGGTCTCAACCGATATATCGCAACAGGAGAAACAGCCAAGCACCGCTTCTTCCAATTTCTCGACTCGTCTGTACTTCCAGACCACAAAATAATTGCATTCGGGCTAGCAGATGCTTGGCTACTTGGCATTCTTTCGGGTCGCCTCCATTGCATATGGGCAATGGCTGCTGGAGGTCAGATGGGGGTCGGCAACGACCCTGTTTATAACAAAAGCCGCTGCTTCGAAACTTTCCCCTTCCCGGATGCCACGCCCGAGCAACAAGCACAAATCCGCGATCAGGCCGAACGCCTGGACACCCACCGAAAACGCCAACAGGCGCAGCACCCCGAGCTGACCCTAACAGGCATGTATAACGTGCTGGAAAAAATCCGCTCCGGTGAACCGCTCAACGCCAAGGATAAGTCCATCCACGAACAGGGCCTGGTCTCCTTGCTGCGCGAACTGCACGATGAACTAGATCGCGCCGTCTTCGCCGCCTATGGCTGGGTTGACTTGGCCGAGCAACTGGTGGGCAAGCCTGGCGCTACCACGCCCCTGCCGGACAAGCCCGAAGCCCAGGCCGAAGCAGAAGAAGAGTTGCTATGCCGACTGGTCGCGCTGAACAGCGAACGCGCTGCAGAGGAAGCCCGTGGCCATATCCGCTGGCTGCGCCCCGAGTACCAGAATCCAAGCGCTGCTGTCGCGCCGGAGCAAAGTGAAGCCGAGCTGGACGACACAACGGATTTCGAATCCGTTCCTGCCGCCGCAGCCGCCACTGGCAAGCTCACCTGGCCCAAGCAAATGCGCGAACAGGTCGCTGCCGTGCGCCACGCACTCAGCCAAAGCCCACTGCCTGCCAACGCCCTCGCCACCCAGTTCAAACGCTCGCCTAAGGTCGCCGTCCAGGCCGTGCTGGATGCCCTGGAAGAACTGGGCATGGTGCAGCAGGACGCAGACCAGTATCGTCTGGCCAGCTGATGCATAAGGAAGCCGTCAATGGCCAAGGGTAACTACATAGAAGCGGTGGAGATCATCCGGAGACTGGAGGGCGGTATGACACGCCCTTTCCTATGCCGAGCCAGCAACGGCAAACACTATGTGGCCAGGCAAAGCAGCATCTGCATCAAAATCATCCTGCTCGAAGGCAAACCCGATCGTTCGCATCCGCTGAAGGGTGAAGTGGCCTCCCTCACGCTTTTGGCCATCGACTACTACGCACGGATGATCAAATGCACCGAGATCGAGGTCCAAGACCCTGAACCGCTGGCGATTCCCTGGTATCAAGAGCTTGGCTTCGACTACTCGGCAGATGGCCGACTTGTCATCCAGGTCAATGCCTAATACGATGGACCCCAAACCTTTGACACTGAGGTGTCTATGACCGCAGCGAAGCGCCAAACCAAACCGCTGATTGCCACGCTCGATACTGTTGCGCAGTTCGAAGCGGAAGCGCGCCGCCTGGCTGGTCGTGTGTCTGAAAATCAGCTCCGCTTCCTCAAGGTGGCCAAGGCCAAGGGTAAGGAAATGGAACCTGTCGGCCGGATGGCCGGCGCCCGCGCCTAAAGCGTAAGGTTCACAAGAAGCCGCCCACGGGCGGCTTTTTTGCGGCCACAGGGAGAACAGCATGGATCGCTGCAAAGATTTGCCCACCGCCCCGCCCGGCGTCGAGCTGGACCAGCTGGACGGCCTCCAGGTCGAGATCCCGGCCAAGGCCCTGGCAGCCCTCGCAGAGATCCTGGATCAGATCGCCAAGGGCCGAGCCATCGATATTCAGGGTGTCCCGCCCGAGGTGGCCACCCGCGAAGCCGCAGCGCTGCTGAATCTCCCCCATCCCCGCCTGTTGCAGCTCCTCGATGAGGGTGCGATCGCCTCGCGCATATCCAACGGCCGGCGACGGATCCAGTTCGTTGATCTGGTGGCATTCAAGCAGGCTCAAGCCGAGGCCATGGATGAGTTAGCCGCCCTCTCCGAAGATTTGAATATGGGCTACTAAAGACCTGTCACCGGCCCTCCCAGCCTTGCTGCCGTATTCGGGGCTTGGGGAGCAATGGAACCAAAAACCAACGTAAGGCGGGATTAGAGTTCGGCGCAGCCGTGAGCATGGGCAGTTCTCAAGACTTTGATTTGCCGAACGAGTTTTCTGCACCGCTACCGCCGCCTTTCGCTGACCAGGACGAGGCGCCTGCTCAGGTTCGGCAAACGATGGTTTCCCCGAACTCACCAGACGGCACAAGGGTTTGCGGGCAGGCGCTGGGATTAAGTGCACTTTCTGTTCCGTTGCTCCCCAAACCCCAAGCTGGATCGACAACCCTGACAAGTCGCGCGCCTCTATCAAACAACCTAGCTTTAGGGTTAGACAGTGAGCCGAATAGTCGGCACTATCAGCTCACACAATGAGCCGAATAAAATCGCTAATCGGCTCACATATGAGCAAGCCCATGAATGACCCCTTCTGGATCTGGCAGCAGCCCGACTGGCCGCACTTCAGCTGGCAAGCCGAACCGCTTGCCCCGTTGCTGCGCGCCTGCACCCAGGCCCAGGGGCGCTTGCTCGGCATGCTTGGCGCTGTCGGTAGTGATACCGAAGCACAGAGCAGCCTGGATGCCCTACTGCAGAACATCGTCACCTCATCAGCCATCGAGGGCGAGCAGCTGAATGTCGGCTCGGTGCGCTCCTCCCTGGCGCGACGCTTGGGGATAAGCGAGGAAGGCCACACCACGGCACGCTCCGAAGGCCTGGCGCAATTGCTGCTCGATGCCACCCGCGCACACCAGCAACCGCTTAACCTACAGCGGCTGTACGGCTGGCATCGCTGGCTGTTCCCCAGCGACGACAGCCTATTGGCCCGCCCACTACGCATTGGCACACTGCGCGGCGAAGAGCCCATGCAGGTAGTTTCCGGCCGCCTAGACCGCCCCACCGTGCACTTTGAAGCCCCGCCACGCGATGGCCTGGAAGAGCAACTGGCCGACTTCCTCGCTTGGTTCGAGAGCAGCCGCAGCGATGCCAGTCTCGACCCATTGCTACGCGCCGGCATTGCCCATTTCTGGTTCGTCACCCTGCACCCATTCGATGACGGCAACGGCCGCCTCACTCGCGCACTCACCGATCTGGCTTTGGCCCAGGGCGAGCAGCAGGCTATCCGCTTTTACGCTATGTCAGCGAGCATCCTCGACGACCGCGCCGGCTATTACCGCATCCTCGAATCCAGCCAGAAGGGCACGCTGGATATCACCGGTTGGCTGCAGTGGTTTCTTGGCACGCTACTCAAAAGCCTGGAACAGGCACTTGCCCGCATCGACAGAGTGCTGGCCAAGGCGCGCTTCTGGCAGACGCACCGCAGCGACACCCTTTCTGCCGAACAGGTCAAAGTGCTCAATCGCCTCCTTGATGGCGGTGAACGAGGCTTTGAAGGCGGCATCAGTGCAGCCCAGTATCAGACTGTTGCCAAGGTTTCCAAAGCCACCGCCACTCGACATCTGAGCGATCTTTTGGAAAAAGGCTGCATCGTACGTCTACCTGGCGGTGGCCGTAGCACTCGCTATCAAGTGAGCGTAGGGCCAGTGAAAGTTGGCAAATAGATCTTTTAGTAGCCTGAAAACTTGAGGAAAACCCCGTGGAGGAATCTATTCACAAAGCTAAAAGAAATCCCGCCTGGACCCGGGATGAATTAATTCTTGCACTTGACCTCTACTTAAAAAATCGCCATTCATCCTCTGGCAAGCAACAACCAGAAGTCCAGGCTTTGTCTCAACTGCTAGGTAAGATTGGAGAGGCTCTTGGGCTCAACGGAGGCGGCAGCTTCCGCAATGAAAATAGCGTCTATATGAAGCTCAGTAACTTCCGCAGGTGGGATCCTGAGTACGTCAAAGATGGGAAGACTGGCCTGGCAAAAGGCAATAAAGATGAAGAACTGGTATGGAATGAATTTGCTGGTGACCCATCTAAACTCGCCGCCGTAGTAGCTGCCATTCGCGCTGCAGTTGAAAGCCCATCTCCCGAGGTCAGGGAGCTGACTGGGAAAGACGAGCCAGGCATTGAGGAAGCAGAGGAAGGAAAAGTGCTGACGCGCTTACATCGCTATCGCGAGCGCAATCGGGCCCTGGTAGAGGCCAAGAAGAGAGAGGTACTGAAGACACTGGACTGCCTGCAATGCGAAGCATGTGGCTTCGATTTCGCGAAAGCATACGGCCCGGCTGGCATCGGCATTATTGATATTCACCATACCAAGCCCCTACACACCCTTAAACCCGGCGAAACAACCAAACTCTCCGAACTAGCTCTGCTTTGCGCTAATTGTCATCGAATCATTCACTCCAAACGCGAATGGCTGAGCGTGGAGCAAGTACGGGCGTTAAGAAAAGATTGGCGATAGGAGCCACCTATACCAACATGACCAGTACGCTGCGACCTGGTTCTCCAATGCTGAGCCATGCATAATCGCTGGCTAGACGCCCAGCCCCTTTAGATAGTTGAGTTACGATACCGATGCCATCTGCCAAACCACTGACGTTCATCGACGCCTTCGCAGGCTGCGGCGGCCTGTCCCTTGGGCTGATGCAGGCGGGCTTGACCGGCCGCTTTGCGATTGAGCGGGACAAATTTGCCTTCGCCACACTCAAGGCGAATCTGTTGGCAGAGGGGGGACCGCATCAGTATGTTTGGCCACACTGGCTCCCCAAAGAGCCGGTCGGCATAGTCGAGCTTCTCAATGACTACCGAGACCAGCTCGAAGAGGTCTCAGGTAACGTCGATATCCTAGTTGGCGGACCTCCGTGCCAGGGTTTCTCCAGCGCAGGCCGACGACAACATGATGATCCTCGTAATCAGCTGTTTGACTCATATTTGAATTTGGTCGACATCATCAAGCCTAAGGCGGTCTTGATCGAGAACGTTAGGGGGTTCACGCTCGATTTCAACGCCGGCGACGAGGTCAAGAACTTTTCGCAGGCCCTTAAGTCACGCTTGTCTGACGCCTACACTGTCTATGAGCAGTTGCTTGATCTCTCGATTTTCGGCATACCGCAGAGGCGCACACGCTACTTCGTCCTCGCTTTTCGTTCTGAATTGAATGTGCCGGATCCGTTCACACAATTACAAAACCGCCTCCCCTCATTCTTGCGCTCGCTACGCCTGACGGTGCCAGTCTCGTCTGGCTCGGCGATTTCCGATCTTGAGATTGCTCGGGGCGGTAAGCAGCCATCGACGGAACACAAGGGCTTCGAAGAAATCCGTTATGCGGGCCCGCTCACCCGTTACCAAAAGCTGATGAATGCAGGGTGCGAAGCTCCAACCAACCTGCGTTTGGCGCGCCACAACGAAAGTATCGTGGCTCGCTTCAAGGAGATCATCGCGCTAAGCCACGCAGATGGTCGCCTAAATATCAGCATCGGGGCTGAAATGCGCGCACGCTTTGGCCTTAAGAAGATGGCCTTACGCGTCCTCGACCCCGAGCGCCCATCACCGACGATCACGAGCATGCCTGATGATCTACTACACTATTCAGAGCCACGCACACTGACGGTTCGCGAGAACGCGCGACTACAGAGCTTCCCAGACTGGTACTCATTCCAAGGCAAGTACACGTCAGGTGGTCACCTGCGCAAACAAGAAGTACCTCGCTTCACGCAAGTTGCCAACGCAGTACCGCCGCTTGTCGCACGTGCGATTGGAGAGATGTTGGCAGATCTACTCAGAAGTGAGACCACTGCGGTGGGAGTGAGTGAACACAAGGTCGGCTCACGTTTGCATGAGATCCAGCAGGGTACGGAAGTCTGCGCGTAGGCTCAGAATCAGTTTGCGAAGCTCCCGCATTTGCTCAAGATCAACAACCTTGCCCGCATCATCGATGACGGTGTTGGGCTTGCCCTGAGGCACTAAAACCACGTGCCCGAGGATATTACGCTCACCAACGACACCATCCCGATAAGACTGAACAGTCGTGACATTGGTTGAATACACCGCGAACTCTTCCATGCCAAGGATACTTGCCAGCATTCGAAGACGATCATCCGATGTGAACAGCATATGGGCCTTAAATAACGCTTCAACGCTCGGGTTAGCGCGGAGCTTCTCACCCAGTGTTGGCGCTGATGGAAAATTGACCCACCCTGCCGATTGAAATT
>TARA_R110000868_G_scaffold13089_4_pt1 | contig 36528 bp, 17 predicted proteins | sample TARA_R110000868 | Tara Oceans TARA_R110000868 (sample SAMEA4397489) | marine metagenome | biome: Polar Biome; feature: [SRF] surface water layer (ENVO:00010504); material: water (ENVO:00002006), including particulate matter (ENVO:01000060) such as... | depth 5 m | reverse complement strand
ATGGGGAATTATGTTTCGCCTGCATTAAACCCTTTTATAACTCAAGATCTTGATGCCGATTTTGCAAGATCGCACGTATTCGTTTTAGTTAAATTTAATTCAGCAGTTGATTATAAACAAAACACATTAGCGCCAGATCCTGCTGATATGTTTACAGGAATCTATAAAGTAACCATAGTAGAAAGTATTTTTGAGAATGGAACATTTAAACAAGTACTAAACATGAATAAAGTTAAAAATATAAGTGCTAGTAGTATTTCGAGATTAAAAAGTGTAGTTGACTCGTTCTTTGCAACTTTAGGCGCTGTTTCAACTTTAGCCGGACTCGTAGGAGCCACTGGAGTAAGTTCTAAGCTCAACGGGTTTATGGAAGATGCTGCTCCGGTTGCTAACAGTTTATTAGGATTAGCACAAGCAGGCGATACCTTTAAAGGCGCAATACAAAGTGGAGATTTTAGTAATATCGGAGGCGCCTTAGATAGTCTAGATTCTTTCTTTGCCAGTGCATCTGCATTAGAAACGCAATACAGAAACTTTGCAAATACATTAAATCTTCCAAATCTAACACTTCCAAAGTTTAAGCAAGTAACACCTGCGTCGATAGCAAACCTTCGTAAACCATAATAAGGAATAATTATGAACCAGTCTACATCAAAAGATACACGCCCAAGTTTTACAAGTAGAAACCAACCTAAGAATGGTACTTATCTTGCAAGAGTTGTAAGCCATCTTGATAGTAAGTTTTCCGGAAGTCTTAAAGTGCAACTACTTGCATCAACAACTTCTAATGATCGTAGAGATGTAGATTCTTCATTCTTCGATGCATTTTATGCAAGTCCGTTTTATGGAGTTACTTCTTATACCGGATTAGGATCACAAGACGATTTTAAAAATACACAACAAAGTTACGGTATGTGGTTTATTCCACCAGACATTGATACAAAAGTTTTAGTTACGTTTGTTGAAGGAAGTGCAGATCTATGTTATTGGTTTGCATGTGTACCTGATGACTTTATGAACTTTATGATACCTGATGGTAGACCAACTACTGTTTTTACAACTCCGGGAACTAGTTCACAAGATGGAAGAAGATTACCAGTTGGCGAATTTAATAAAAACATCAACGATCCTTCAGGAAATCAACAACCTACAACATATATAAAACCAGTAAATCAAGATTTTGTTAATGTACTAACCGACGCAGGATTACTAGAAGATGACTTTAGAGGACTCACAAGTAGTAGTGCTAGAAGAGAGATTCCTAGTAGTGTATTTGGTATCAACACTCCAGGGCCTATGGATAAAAGACCAGGTTCTCCAACAATTGATCGCGGCCCAAAAGACAAGTCAGTTTTAGTACCGTCGAGTCGACTTACTGGACACAGTATTGTTATGGACGATGGTGATGATAAAATATTAAGAAAAGGTCCAGCCAAAGATACTCCTGCAGAATACATTGCTGTAGAAACTTCACGAGCATCTGATATACCGCCCGGTTCTGAAATGTTTCCAGCAAACGAACTTTTTAGAATTAGAACTAGAACTGGTCATCAAATCTTATTACACAATACTGAAGATTTAATTTACATTGCAAATGCTAGAGGAACTGCTTGGATAGAACTATCCAGCAATGGTAAAATAGATGTATTTGCTGCTGACAGTATTAGTTTTCACACACAACAAGATATTAACTTTACAGCAGACAGAGATATTAATTTTACTGCTGGAAACAACGTTAATATAAATGCAACTTCTGAATTTAAAAATACAGTGGGTTCTAATTACGACCTTACTGCAGGTGGACATATTGCTACTAACTCTGCTGAAAGCACAACTTTAGAATCTGGAACATTTTCGGCATTTAGAGCCGGCACAGGTACTTCTATAATAACCAGCGCTGGAGATTTAAATCTATCAAGTAGTAATGCTATAAAAAGTAAAGCATTAGGCGAAATAACAATTGATAGTAATACTGCAATATCAGTTACAACAGATGGCATTATAGGATTAAAAGGCAAAGCTGGTCTTAAAATTGAAGCAATTTCTTATGATTCTTATATTGATGGAAGTTCTCGTACAACAGTAATCGGTGATAGTCATTTGTTTACTACCGGAACGGTAAATTCATGGTCACAAGGAGACACTAATATAAAAGCCGAAACTAATATGTTTGTTAATACAACCGGCGGCAGTGTTCATACATATTCTGGAGATGCTATTTACAATTATGCTGTAGCAACTATTAATAATAAATCAGATCAAAGTATATATAATCAAGCAGCCACAAACATCAATTTAAAAGCAGCAGGAATTGTTGCAATTGACGCCACAGGACAAATACAAATACAAGCCAATTTAGCAGAGGATGCAACTGCAGCTACAGAAGCAGCATCTGCAGAACTTGCAGCTGAATGGAGTATTGATGCTGATGCTCCTAACTTAGATGAAACTATTACTCCTACTCCTGCACCTATAGCAGCAAGAGTACCTATGCATGAACCGTGGTTTGGACACGAAAATCTTAATCCAGAAGCATTTGCTCCTTCTGAAACTGCAGCCGGAGTAGAACAGATAACGTCGACTCCGACACCATTAATGGATACATTCAATCTAATTGGTCTTAATACAGCATCTGAAACAAGAATAATTTCATCTCAACGAGCAGCTCAACGAGGATTAGTAGGTGAAGATGACTCAGATGGCGGCGAAGAAGATCCAGTAACTTTTTCTAGTGGATCAAGCAGCACTACTATATCTGAAAGAGCACTTATAGCAATTGCTTTCTTCCAAGAAAATACATTTGGATCTGATAATTTTAAATTTACATTAGCACAAGCATGTGGAATTGTCGGAGCAATGCAAATTGAAAGTGGATTTACATTAGAGCCAGGCGCCTGGAACCCAGCCGGCGGCGGCTTGGGTGCTCGTGGATTGGTACAATGGCGAAACGGCGGCAAACGATTAACACTGGTTGAGCAGTTCTTAGGAAAACCAATCTTAGTACAAAACGAAATGGACGTCTTTGCTGCTGGATATGCTTCGATGGGAAGAAGCCAGCGAGGTCCTGTAAGTGAAACTAGAGCAAACGGCGTAAGAGTAGGACTTGTAAATGCAACCTTTGAAGACCAACTAAATGCAATACGAGAAGAACTAAACGGACTTGATATTATAGCAGCTAGAAATGTTCAACGTTTACGTATTAACACCGGCAACGGTTTACTAGATGCTAGTAACACAGCGTTAGCTTGGGATAGATTCTTTGAAAGAAGTAATCAAGGATTACGTGCTAGACAACAAGCAGCTACGTCCTTATTTACAAATTTTAGTAAAGCAACACAATCAACAGGAAATCAACAATAATGGCAGAAGATAGTTCAATATTCCCGATCATTGATAACTCACAGTTTCCAATAAGCGGTGGCGCAAGTTCTATTCCTAGTTTTGGAGGAGTTCCTCTTAGTCTTCCAGGACTACCAGGTGCAGGATTTGTACCGGCAATTACAACATATTCGCCACCGACACCGGGCAGTGGTGCTGATCCTGGACTAGCATCTGGCGGCACTTTTACAAACGTTGTAGAACATAAGTACGCGAGTGCCACTAGAGCAGATCCACCTAAAAATCAGTTTATTAACATGTTAAATGCAGCCGCTGCTGACTCGGGAATTGTTAACATAGTGTTATTTTCTGCAGCTCAAGAAGTTTTAAAAAACTTTGGAACTGGAAAGCAAGATTGGGAAAATTTTGCTACTAAGCCTAATCGTACAGACTTACGATTAATTCCTGGTACAAAAAGCTGGCAAAAATTAGTCGATGGCACTTTCCAAAATAGGCCCGGTACCGTCGGAACGCCGTGGAGAACTGGATCTGTAAGACACGACAGCGGATTAGCAGGAGATATTTATATATCTTTTAAAAATACTAGTGGATCTGTTGTAAGAGCTGATTCTAAAAATCAAGAAGGCAAAAACGCAATAATAAGATTCTGTGTTGCTGCATTAAAACACGGTGCTAGAGCATTTGGACATAACAGTGACGGAAGTTATATGACTACAGATGCGCTTCACATAGATATGCTAGGCGGAAAGTCAGGTAACGGATTTAATAGAAGCATTCTCGGACTTTGGGGAGATGATAATCCACCTGCACCAATGCCTACATGGCTTAGTACTCCTATAATATCTGCGTTTAGACAGCTAAGGAATCCTAATAATACTAGTAATCTATTTGATAACGATGCAGAAAGTCCAGAACTTGCTACTAATACAGTGAACGCATTAGCAACTGGAAAAGTTCCTTTAACAAAAAGTGCAGCTTCTCAATTTACAAGTGCAACAGGATCACCTGTTAAGCTATCAAAATTTACAGCAGCAGATGCATTGGCAACAAAAGGACAATCTACACTTTCTGAAGTAGCAGCATTCAATGCAGGTATCGGCGGGGGCGGCAAGCTGTCAGCGGGCGGCGCTAACGCTGCAGAGAAAGCATTTGCTCTTAAGAATATATTGTAACTTAACAGGAGAATAACATGGCACTAGGACCAATAGGAGATTTAGTAGGAGATGCAGTAGCAGCATTGCCAAGCGCAGACGAAATTATAGAATATGTTGAGGGTGTAACAAATAGTCTTAATGGAGTCGTTACCTCTGCATCAATTGTCCCGATATCAGAATTGTTTGATGAGATTATAATTACTAATAGTTTTCCAAAAGATTTTTTTATAAGCGATTTGGCTGGTAATACCGATATTGGTTTTGGTAGCGATCAAGCTGCAGGTGGTTTAAATAACAATGGATCTTCTATAAGATTTAATCCAAAAATCACGCCAGATCTTGAAATTACAAAATCAAACAAAAAAATAGGATTTGACAGTTTAGATTTTATGATTAATAAATCTTTAACTATGGACTGGAAAACTAAAAATGCCGATCCTGGAAATCCTAATATAATTGAAGCATATAAAATAAGTGGAAGAGGTTTTACAAAAGACGGAAGAACAGGTCAGTTTAGTTGGGCAGCATGTTATGTAAATTGGATATTAAATAAATCAGGCTTGCCGTCTCTTGAAACAATGAGTCCAAGAGCATATTTAAAATACGGAGATGCTATAAAGTTCCATTCCGGTGCCGAAATTAGATTAAACGATATTATAATACTTGATAGTTTGTTTGGGTCTTCACATATAGGCTTTGTAAGAGCATTTAATCCTGATACTAAAACTATAGAAATATTAGGTGGTAATCAAGCCGGAACTGTGAAAATTATGAAAATACCATTCAGTGTCGGTGATCCAAGATTAAGAATTAGTACAGTAAGAAGAAGTTGGGTTTCACCAAACACTCCATTACCAAAAACTGCTACAACTGCTAGTTCAGCTAAAGGCATATCAGTAGGAACTTTAGACCTTGCAAAAGGCACAGGCGTGCTAGGTGCTAATCTTTCTAAAGCATTAGGTGGATTAGAATCTAACTTAGCAAATGGTGCATTAGGCGGAGCACTTGGAAGCGTGTTAGGTGGCGGCGGCGCTGTCAGCGGAGCACTTGGAGGATTATTATCCGGCGGCGGTTTAAAGGGAGCTATCGGCGGTGCTATTGCTGGTAAACTGTTTGGCGGAACTATCGGCGGTGCAATCGGCGCCATAATAGGAGGTAACGGAAGTTTAAACAGTGTTTTAGCGGGTGCGTTAGGTGGGCGTGTTTCTACTGACTTATTAAACGCTCAACCAGTTAAATTATCTACAGGCAGACAATCTTCTCCTAAAACTAATGCTAAAACAATTACAGTTTCGTCAAGACCAACAAATACAGCAACATCTCCTATTACAGTAACTTATTTAAATAACGATAATACAGATAGTGGTATAAACAGAATAACAGGAAACTTCGCTAACGACAGATTAATACAGCAAACTCAAGCAGCAATAGACAGAGCAACAACATATCGTAGTGCTACAGTAAATAATGCAAAAACCGCGTCTATTGGAAAAGGTCCTGATCAAACAGTAAATTACAGTGACAATACAGAAGCAAATACCGGTGGATGGAAGCCACCGTCATATTTAAGGTAAATATAGTATGAGTACATTAGAAAAAAATCTTTATAAAAATTTAAGATTGCAATTGCCAAAGAAAGAACTTCCTTTAGTTACTGCAGGTGCTTATCGTGGAATTAGCACAGTTAATTCAAACAGTAAAGAATTTAAATTATATGACCTTGCATTAATAAAACAAGACATTGTAAATCATTTTCATATTCGATTAGGTGAAAAGTTAGAAAACCCTGGGTTTGGTACTATAATATGGGATATATTATATGAACCATTAACTGATTCTCTTAAAGATATAATAGTTCAAAATGTTACCGAAATAGTGTCAGTGCATGAACCAAGAGTTAAAGTAGACAGAGTAGTTGTAGATAGCTACGAATCAGGAATACAAATTGAATGTGAATTAACGTACTTAGAATACAACATTAGTGAAAAATTACGTTTTACATTTGATCAAAATAATGGATTGAATTAAATCTACGCACTTTATAAATCTCATAAATATAAGATATAATGAGGAAACGTGCCCATGTCATCAACTGACAGACAAAACAGATTATTGCTTGCAGAAGACTGGAAAAAAGTCTATCAAAGTTTTAAATATGCCGATTTCAAAAGCTATGACTTTGACAATCTACGAAGAACAATGATTGAATATCTTCGTACAAACTACCCTGAAGACTTCAATGATTACATTGAAAGTTCAGAGTACCTTGCATTAATTGACATGATTGCTTTCCTCGGGCAAAACATAAGTTTCCGTATTGATCTAAATGCTAGAGAAAACTTTATTGAATTAGCAGAACGCAGAGAAAGCGTATTGCGTTTAGCAAGACTATTAAGTTATAATCCTACTAGAAACAAATCAGCAAATGGTCTATTAAAATTCACCAGTGTTAAAACATCTGAATCTGTATTAGACAGTAACGGCCTTAATTTAAGTAATAGATCAGCAGTATGGAACGATACTACTAATCCAGACTGGTTTGATCATTTTACAAAAATTCTAAATGCAGCATTGCCTGTACAAAACACGTTTGGAAGACCGTTAAAGTTTGAAAACATAAGCGGAATACCAACTGAGCAATATCGTATTAACAACATAACTAATAGTGTTTCTGTATTTTCTTTTAACAAGTCTGTTAATAGTAGATCATTAGACTTTGAAGTTGTTAGTACCGGTATGTCAGACGGTAATGTAGTTGAAGAAGCACCTCTTCCTGGACAACAATTTGGATTCTTATACAGAGATAACGGCCAAGGTGCAGGCAGTAACACAACTGGATTCTTTGCACACTTTAGACAAGGAACATTGCAAAGAGGAGACTTTGCAATCGATTCTCCCGTTCCTAGTCAAACAGTTGACATTGATGCAGAAAACATAAACCATGACGATGTATGGCTTTATTCACTAGATGCAAACGGCAATGAATCTGAACTGTGGTCAAAAGTTGACGCAGTAGAAGGCAACAATGTTGTTTACAATAGTTTGAATAAAAAACTTAGAAATATTTATAGTGTGTTAACTAGAGTAAGCGACAGAATTAGTTTAATATTCTCTGATGGTATATTTGGAAATCTTCCTAAAGGAACATTTAGAACATATTATAGAACTAGTGCAAATACAGATTACACTATACTTCCACAAGGTATGAGTAACATTACGTTAAAATTGCCTTATGTAAGTAAAATTGGAAGACAAGAAACTTTAACAGTTATGTTAGATCTAAAAACTACAGTAGATAATGCTAGTAGTTCAGAATCTACTGACAGTATTAAAAGTAATGCTCCTGCAACTTATTATACACAAAATCGTTTAATTACTGGCGAAGACTATAACATAGGTCCGCTAGGAGTAAGTCAAGATATTATTAAAGTTAAAGCAGTTAATAGAACAGCAAGTGGTATCAGTAGATACTATGATATATTAGATGCAACTGGAAAATATAGTACAACAAATATTTTTGGCACAGACGGCATACTTTATAAAGAATTCCTAGATAAAAAAACTAACTTTTCGTTCTTAACAAGAACCGATATCGAAAGTATAATTGATAATCAAATAACTGAAATATTAGAAGATAAAAATGTAAGAAGTTTTTATCTAGATCAATACCCAGATCAAAATTATATTGACTTAGGATTAACGTGGAACGCTATTACTAGTACAGTTAATCTTTCAACTGGTAAATTAGTTGATGCAGCCGGAATAACTTATACAGTAGGAAGTTATACCGAAGGCCCTTTACGTTTTGTTGAACCAAATGCTATGGTGAAATTTATTGCACCGGGTTCTCAAATGTTTGATACTAAAAATAACAATAAACTAGTAACACCAACTAATCCGTATGATACCGGCATGGTAAGTTATATTTGGACAAAAGTTGTAAGTGTATTTGAAACAGGTACAGAAGTTAGTAGTACAACTGGACTTGGACCTATCGTTTTTAACGATATAATACCAAACGGTGCATTATTAAGTTTTGCAAAACCAAAATTTGTAAGAGACTTAAATGACGATACAAAAATACAAATTATTGATAATATGTTTTCATACAGAACATTTGGAATAAGATATGATAGAGAAACTAGAAGTTGGACAGTTATTCTTCCTACAGATCTTAATTTAATAGACGATTTTAGCCTTGGGTTAGCAGGAGACACAACAGGTCAACAACTTGATAGTAGTTGGATTATATTGTTTGAAACAAACGGCTTTGATTACGAAATGACTTACAAAACATTAAGATATATTTTTGAAAGCGACACTGAATGTAGATTTTATTATGATAGCAGTAAAAAAATATACGATAGTAAGACCGGCGGCATTATTAAAGACACTGTATCTGTTTTAAGTATTAACAGTGACGTAAACACATATGTTGGACGTCCTTTTAGTAGAGATTTAGAATGGAAAATAGTTAGCGAATATCGTGATACAGCAGGGTACATCGATAGTAAAAAAATTGAAGTAACATTTGCAGATCTCGATGATGATGGAGTAGTTGATGATCCTGATACTTTTGCTATTATTGTAAGTCCAACTAACTTTGTCTTTACTAAAAATATTCTTATAAACAATAATGTTTTTAATGTATATGTTAACGCAACTACAGAGAACATAGTAACAGTAGCAACTGGCTCATCGCCAAACTTGTTAGCTGAAGGCAATCCTATATATTACATAGTTGACGACAATGTGTTTAAACAACTAAACAGCTCAACAAGAGCGTTAACTCAATTGTACGATTATACAGCATACATTGGAAGAGATAATATAAAATTCCAATATCTTCATGCAGCAGATGAAAATAGTCGTATTGATCCAAGTAGTACTAATATCATAGACACATATATTTTAACAAAGCAATATGATACAAACTTTAGATATTATCTTAATGGAGTATTAGCTGTTAAACCGTTGGCACAAAGTAGTGACCAACTTTATAGAAGTTACGGTACTGCAATTAATAAAATTAAAAGTATAAGCGATGAAGTAATTTATCATCCTGTAAAATATAAAATATTATTTGGAAGTAAGAGCGATACAAATATGCAAGCTACATTCAAAATAGTAAAAAATGCCGGGCGTGTAACTGATGATAATGATTTAAAATCTAGAACAATTGGTGCTATTAACAAGTTTTTTGCATTAGACAATTGGGACTTTGGAGAAACTTTTTATTGGAGTGAATTGTCTACTTATATTATGCAAGATTTAGCACCAGATATAAGCAGTATTGTTCTTGTTCCGAGAGATGCTACTAGTAGTTTTGGTAGTTTATTTGAAATAAAAGCAGAATCAGATGAAATCTTCATAAGTGCTGCAACAGTTAAAGATGTAGAAATTATTTCTTCAATAACTGCTGAGAGATTAAAAGCAAGTGGTAGCATAGTAACATCAACAACTGCTACCACACCAAATACAGTTACTAGTGGCATTAGTACTGCAACAACAACAACCGGGGGCTTTATTTACTAATGGCTAACAGTAATCAAGACGAATTTAATCTTCCTGCAGGCAATAACACTGACAGAAGTTCATCAAACTTTCTACCAAAATACTTTAGAACAGACATTAATAAAAAGTTTATCAGTAGTACTATTGATCAAATGCTTGCACCAGGTGTTGTTGAAAAACTTAATGTTTTTGCAGGAAGAAGACATTCAAAAACTAGATCAGTTGATGATAGCTACCTTGAGGACGTATCAGCAGATAGATCAAACTATCAGTTTGAGCCAGTTGCAGTTTATAAAGATGAATTAAACAATGTAAACTTTTTAAAGAATTACAATGATTATATAGCTCAAATTAAAAACTTTAAAGGTACAACTAGTAATCATAGTTTAACAAACAGTCAAGAATTTTATACATGGAACCCTCATATCGATTGGGATAAGTTTACAAACTTTAGAGAATACTATTGGCTACCTATGGGCCCGGATTCTATAACTGTATACGGAACATCAAGAAGTGTAGTAAGTACATATTCGATAAGTCTAGTTTATGATATTGCTACTCCGTCTTATATATTCACAGAAACAGATTATCCTACTACAGGAATTGAAAGAAACCCTATCATTAAGTTGTATAGAGGACAACGTTATAAATTTGAAATCAATACTGTTGGGCATCCAATAGCTATTACAAGTAATAGAGAATTTAATACAACTAATTTCTATAACACAGGCGTTTCAAAAGAAACTGTTTATGTAGAAGACGGAGTTATTGAATTTACAGTTCCTGATAATGCGCCTGATACATTATACTACGTTAGTCAGAATGATATTAACGTTAGTGGTATTTTTTCAATTAATGATATAACTGAAAATACAGAACTCGATATAAACTCGGATATACTAGGAAAGAAAACTTATAAAACTAGCAACGGTACTGAATTAAGTAATGGAATGAAACTAAAGTTTATTGGAACAGTTATTCCTGATACATATGCCGAAGGTTATTGGTATGTTGAAGGTGTTGGTAATTCTATAGTACTAGTATCAGAAAAGAATCTAGAAGTACCATCAATTTTTACAAGCGAATATAAAATTCCGTTTGATGGCGACGAAGAAGCATTTGACCAATATCCCTTTGAAGATGGTACTAGTTTTCCTGGCACTAAAGATTACATTGTAATTAATAGAGCAAGTGCAGACAGAAACCCGTGGAGTAGATATAACAGATGGTGCCATCGTTCAATTATCGAACAAGTTGCTTATATTAACAATCAACCTGTTGTTCTTGATCAAACCCAACGAGCTAAACGTCCTATTATTGAATTTGAAGCAGGGTTAAAACTGTTTCAGCACGGTACAAAATGTAAAGTAAATGTTGACTTAGTTGATACTTACACTACAGATGTTTTTAGCAACATTGAAGGTAGTATTGGATACAACGTTGACGGAATCAATTTAGTTGATGGTATGCGTATCTTATTTACTGCTGATAAAGACATACTAGTAGCTAATAACATTTACGAAGTAAACTTTATAACTCATAACGATCGTAGACAGATCAGTTTAATTGCTACAACCGATTCTTCTCCTGTTATTAACGAAACAGTATTAGTACTGCAAGGAACTGAATACAAAGGAAAGATGTTCTACTATAACGGAACTTTGTGGAATCCATCACAAGAAAAAACAGCAGTAAACCAAGCACCGTTATTTGATATGTTTGATAAAGATGGAAATTCTTTTAACGATTCTATAACATATCCTTATAGTACTTTTGCAGGAAATAAACTTTTTAGCTACCAAGTTGGAACTAGCACAGCTGATAGCGAATTAGGATTTTCATTATCTTATAGAAATATTAACAATATTGGCGATATCCTTTTTGATTTTAATATACTAGACAGTTCATTTATATACCAAGACACTGCACAGGAATCAATTACTGTCTACACCGATACTGGATTTTTAAAATCTTATAATAATATAGGAGATCAATCTATATATGTAAACGGTTGGAAAAAAGCAATTGCTAATAGTAAACAACCTGTTATAAGACAGTACGTAAGTGAACCCGGTCCTTACAAAGTTGACGTTTTTACCGTCTCCAGCGGATTGTTAACAGATCTTGTTGTTAGAGTATATCTCGATGGTGTAAAGAAAGAAGAAGACGTTCACTATACACTTTCAACTAGAAACAATATAAAAATTGTTACTTTCTTACCTACAATATCAACTGCTAATTCAAGTGTTGTTTTAAAATGCTATAGTAACGCAAATAAAAACAGCAATGGGTTTTACGAAATGCCTATTAACTTTGAAAAAAATCCGTTAAACGAAAATCTGTTAACCTTTACACTTGGCGAAGTAAATGATCATGTTAGCAGTATAGTACAAGATGTTCCAGGATTTTCTGGAGATATTTTAGGTGTTAACAACCTGCGTGATCTTGGAAATGTAACCGAACACGGCAAGCGTTTTGTACAACACAGTGGTCCTTTAAATCTTGCACTATACCATGTTACCGATAAAGATGCTAACATTATTAAATCTTTAAAATTTGCTAGAAAGGAATATGCAAAATTTAAAAGACAGTTTATTAATGAATTTGAGTACACTGGATTTCATGGCGGTACAAAAGAGCATGTTGATTTAATTTTATCTACTATTACAAAAGACAAAACATCATCTATGCCTTTCTACTTCAGTGATATGCTGGGAGTTGGCGCAAATACTAAAACTATACATACAGTTGAATATGACGGCCCGTCGTATTTTGCACTTTCATTAGACTTTGACCTGTTAACCCTTTCAACAAAATCTGTTCTTGTTTATAAAAACGATGTGCAACTAGTTCACGGAGATGATTATAATTTTACAGATAGATTTGTTTATGTGTTAGATTTAGTATATGGCGATACTGTTACAGTTTACGAATACCAGTCAACAAACGGGACGTATATTCCTCCAACACCTACTAAATTAGGATTATATCCAAAATATCTTCCTATGAAGTTTACTGACAACTCTTATAGTACTCCTAAAAATGTAATTCAAGGACACGATGGTAGTATTATACTTGCCTTTGATGACTATAGAGATGACTTAATATTAGAACTAGAAACTAGAATTTATAACAATATCAAAATAGAGTACAATACGTCATTGCTAGATGTACACAGTTTTGTCGGTGGCGCATTTAGAAATACTAATTTTGACACAGTAGATATTAACAATGCAATGCTGGCCGATTTTGCACAATGGATAGAGATAGCAGGATCGCCTGACTATTCCTCAAATACGTTTTACGATAGTCAAGATAGTTTTACTTATAACTATTATTCAATGACAGATTACAACGATAATGAAATATCAGGTTATTGGAGAAGTATTTTTAAAAAATACTTTGACACAGATAGACCTCATACCCATCCTTGGGAAATGTTAGGGTTTACAATTAAACCAACATGGTGGGAAGCTCAATACGGCCCTGCTCCGTATACTAGCGACAACTTAATATTATGGAACGACCTACAAGACGGTATTATAAAAGTACCAAATGCAGCTATAATAAGAGATCCAAAATATATAAGACCTGGATTATTAACCTTTATTCCTGTAGACGAATATGGTAAATTATTAAGCCCATTAGAGTGTGGATTAGCAAAAAACTTTAGTATTTCAAATGGACAAGCAGCATTTAAGTTTGGTGATTCTTCGCCTGTTGAAACTGCATGGAGACGTAGTAGTGAATACCCGTTCTCCTTAATTACTTCATGGGTACTATTACAACCGGCTAAGTTATTAGGCCTAGGGTTTGACCTAAGTAGGATTAAAAGAGATGCTGCTGGAAATTTAGTTTATACAGAAACTGATAAAAGAATTTCTCTTAGTAGTTTAAAATTTCCAACAATAGGTATAGATACAAATGTTATCCTAACATCTGGATTGGTTAACTATATTGCTAGTTACATGTCAGGTAAAAATGCATCAAGATACACAAATTACATTACTAATTTAAAAGGGTTAAACAACCAACTTGCAATAAAACTAGGCGGGTTTGCTGATAAGACTAAGTTAAAACTATTATTAGATAGTAGAAGCCCACTGAATAAAACCAGTGTATTTGTACCAGATGAAAATTATCAAATTGCATTCATTACAAGTTCTGCATTAGAAATTGCAGTGTTAAGTGGTATTATAATAGAAAAAACCGCAAACGGTTATCTTATATCTGGGTACGATAAAGAAGATCCTGTTTTCTTATACAATGTTCCGGCATTAACAAATTCAGATCCTGCAATAACAGTTGGCGGTATTTCTGAAAAGTTTGTGACTTGGGCTGAAAATAAAACATATCCTATTGGTACAATTGTCGAATACAACAGTAAGTATTATAGAACAAAAACAACACATCAAAGTACAACAGAATTTGATTCAAATAAATTTGCACAAATAGCAAGTATTCCTATTGTTGGTGGTGCAAGCGCAGTATTAAAAAGAAACTTCGATGTTCAAGTTTCTCGTTTATCATACGGCACACTGCTATCAAGTAAGCAAGATCTAGTTGACTTTATGTTAGGGTATGAATACTATTTAAAAAATCAAGGATTTAAGTTTGAATACTTTAATACCGAAACCGAAGCAGTAGAAAACATGCAACTTTGTGTCAAGGAATTCTTATTCTGGACTACACAAAACTGGGACAACGGTACTATATTAACAGTAAGTCCTGTAGCTAATCAAGTTTCATTTGAAAGACCTTATCATGTAGTTGATAACTTGTTTGATGGATTTTATGACTATAGCTTGTTAGCAGGAAATGGTCAAAGTGTAAGTAAAGAGTTTTCTAATATATTTAGAAATAGTCAAAACGAGTTTGGATTAAAACCTATCGGAATGTCAGAAGGCATTTTTCTTGTAAAACTACCATTGATTCAAAAAGAGCATGTTATTCTTATTGACAACGAAACTGTGTTTAATGATGTAATATTTGATAAAATTACTGGATACAGACAAGATAGAATAAAACTTGTGGGTTATAGAACTGACAACTGGAACGGTAGTCTTAACATTCCTGGATTTATATATGATGATGCAAAAGTTACAGTATGGAGCATATGGACTGATTACTCATTAGGCGATCTAGTAAAATATAAAGAATTCTATTATGTATCAACTGTAAAACATACTAGTAATGAATACTTTGATGCAAACCACTGGTCTATATTAAATGACAGACCAGAGCCTGAGCTATTGCCAAACTGGGATTATAGAGTAAATCAGTTTACAGATTTCTATAGTCTAGATACTGACAACTTTGATTCCGAGCAACAAAGACTAGGCCAGCATTTAATTGGATATCAAAAACGTAATTATCTAAGTAATATTATTACAGATAGTGTAAGCCAATATAAGTTCTATCAAGGATTTATTCAAGACAAAGGTACAAAAAATAGTTTGACTAAATTGTTTGATGCTTTAAGTAGTGCAAACACTGATAGTTTAGAATTTTACGAAGAATGGGCTATACGATTAGGCCAGTACGGTTCTGTAGAAAACAATATAGAAGTAGAATTTAAACTTGACGAGTCAAAATATAGGCTTGAGCCTCAGTTATTTGAATTAGTTAATAATACAAATGTAAACAGAACAGATTTAACTTACGAACTTTTACAAAGTGATGCAGTTTTGTTACCAACTGATTACGACCATTCTGCACTATTTTCAACTACAGTTAATAAATCAATTTTTACTAAAAATTCAGGATACTGCCGTAACGAAGACGTTACGTTTGTTTCTGAAAGTGAAGAACAATTAGTAAATCTTAATATTGATGACATACAAATTGGCGATTTTGTATGGATCAAAAATCAAAAACAAAACTGGAATGCAATTAGACATGTGAGCACAGGCTATAATGTTGAAAGCATTATTGCTAGACTACCAGACGAAACTACGTTTGATGCAACAGATCTTATAGGGTTTACAGTTTACTTTGATACAACTGTAGATTTTGTTGAAGATGAACTTGTAGGACTTAGAAGCAGGCTAGATGGTGTTAACGGGTTCCACAAAGTTAAAAGTGTAGTTGGTAATGAAGTTGTATTCATTACACAAGCTGAGATTACAGAACCAGATGAAGGTGACGATAGTACAGTAATAAACGTTTCACGTTTTGTAAAAAGACGCTTTACTGATATAAACGACTTAAATCAAAATATAAAACAAGTTGCTTCAGAATTTGATGATACTGTATGGATAGACAGTGGCGAAGAATCGTTTGCTGTGTTTACTAATAATCCTGTATTCTCAGTACAACAAGAAATTGTAAATCCAGATGTAACAAGCACTGGGTTCTCTACCAGTTTTGACATTAACGATTCTAATGCTGTGGTTGTTGTTGGGTCAATAGACAATAGTGTAAGAATTTATACTAGAAATGTTGAAGCACAAGAAAAAACTTTATTCCAGACGTTGTTAGTTAATTCAACCATTGATGTTGATAGCAAATATGGATTTGACGTTGCAATAAGTGAAGACGGTAAGTATATTGCTGTTGGCGCACCAAATGCAAGTAATGCAAAAACTTATTATGCAGGCTATGTTGAACCAGATAAATCTTATAACATAGGTGACATTGTAAACGATAGAGGAACTCTATGGAGAGCATTAACTGACATAGCTAGTTGGGGGTCGGGCGATAGTAGTACTATTGATATAAATGATCAAGACTGGGCCCCTGCATATTTAAATGAAACATCAGAATTTGGAAATACGGACTTTGGTTATACAAATCAGGGTGCAGTATTTTTATATGAACGCAGAATAGATGATAATACATACGAACTATCGCATTGTATTGTAAGTCCAAATCCGACTACAGATGAAAGATTTGGATACAAGGTTGAATTAAGAAAAACTTCAACTGGCTTAACAAAGTTGTTTGTTGGAGCTCCAGGCGAAGATGCTGTTGACCAAGGAAGAATTTACTTTTTAGACAATACAGATGATGCATGGACATATACTAAAGACAGAAAGTTCAAAGGAAGTTACAGTGATTATGCAAAATACGATATTAATGATATTGTATTTGAGTCTAATGTTTTGTATAAAGCACTAACAAACATCGATGCAGGAGTTTCGCCTCCAACGTCAATTAACACTGATTGGCAAGTAGTTACAGATGTAGAGCATACTGGATATGTACCGCATGGCGATTTATCAATCGAAGCTTCGGAAGCCTCATTATTTTCTACTGCAACAAACATAGGTAAAATATTTGATGTTAACAAACTTGCTGACATTTTTGTTATGCCAGCTTCAACTGATCAAAATAATGCAGCAGCACACGAACGTGTTACAATATACAGACATACCGATAACAGATGGACTTATAGCCAAAGTATTGACACTGACGATTCGCTAGAAGATTTTGGCTATGTTGTTGCTATTGACGAAGTAGGAGAAAAAATTGCTATTGGTGCTCCTCTTAACGACGATGCTGGCATTGATCAAGGTGTAGTATATGTTTATAAGCAAGTTACAACAGATAACGTATCTACATATACACTTAATCAAACATTAAAAAGTCCGTTTGACGAACCAAACGAAGCATTTGGCACTGGTTTAGATTTTTACGGAAATAAACTTGCTATCAGTGGAAAAAACACAGATACAAAGATTCATACAACACTTGACAGATACACTGAATTAAATTATAATGTAGTTGTTGGTAAAGACGAAGACGGTGCTAATATATATTCTGTTTATGTATTTGATAATACTTCTGCAGAAAGTGCAGCACCTACTACGTTTGATGGTAATTCTACTAAGTTAATTACTACTATAAAGGACTCAGGACGAGTTTCTATATGGCAAGAAATTGATGACTATTATATATACGGAGAAGATGCAGCGTATAATAGAAATATTAAATTTAATGATGTAAGTAATTTTAAATTAGTAAATAATCATTTATATATAGGCTTACCAAAAGTTGATCTTAACTTAGTTGGTGATTCTTCGTTAGAAGACGGATATAATATAACTGACAACTCTTCTGTTGGTATTCTTGCAGACTTAAGATCAGAACAAAATGCCAATGCTTGGGTGAATATTGCACAACAGTCTGGCAAAGTTAGCATACCAGCAATACAACGTTGTTTCTTATATGCAAACGATACAAGCGATTTAATTTTAAACTTAGATATTATTGATCCACGTCAAGGAAAATTTGCAGGACCGGCAGAACAAGAATTAAGTTTCAAAACTCATTACGATCCAGCAACATATTCTGTTAATGCATCAGGAACCATTACTGACATTACTGTTGATAGTTCGAGTAATTGGACAGACAAATACGTTGGAATGTTATGGTGGGATATGAGTACTGCTAGTTGGTACAATCCGTACCAAGGCGATATACAATATAGATCTTCTGTATGGAATAAACTAACAGTTGGGTCAACTGTTGATGTATACGAATGGGTAAGGTCAGATGTATCTCCAACTGAATGGGCTGCATTAGCTGATACAACTGCAGGCATTTCAAGAGGAATCAGCGGGCTTCCGCTATACGATGATACAATTTTTAGTTTTAAAAATACATACGATGTTGAAAAAAATACAACTGTTTTAAAATACTACTTCTGGGTTAAAAATAATAGAATATTACCACAAAACAATAATAACAGAAGACTACCAGCGCAGCAAGTTGCAGCACTGATAGAAGACCCTGCAGGCTTTGGATATAGATTTATTGCACCACTTGATAAAGACAAGTTTGCATTATATAACTCTAAAGGGTTAGTCGAAGGTACTAACACAATACTACACTTTGGATTTTATAAAGATAACGAACTACAATCAAATACACACAACGAATATCAGCTAATTACAGAAGGACTGGATACAAGTCGTGTAAACAGTGAAATAGAAACAAAGTGGTTTGACAGTTTAATAGGTTACGACTCTAATAATAAACCAGTGCCCGATACTAGATTAACTGTAAAACAAAAATATGGAATTTTAAATGTTCCAAGACAAAGTATGTTTGTTAATAGAATAGAAGCACTTAAACAGTTTGTTGAAAGAGTTAATATTGTATTTGCAGAAAACCAAATTGTTGACAACTACGACTTAACAGGTATGTTACTTAAAGACGAAGTTCCTAATATCAACGTAGGAAAATATGACACTACAGCAGATACAGTAAGTCAACTTCAATTTCTTGGAGTTGCAAAACTTTCTCAAGCAGTGTTGCAACCTACTGTTGTTAATGGAAAAATAACAAATGTTACTATTCTGAATGCTGGTAGAGGATATAAAGTTTCTCCGGTTGTTACTGTAACAGACACTTATGGTTCTAGGGCTATTATTAAAACAACTATAAACAATTTAGGGCAAGTTACCAGTGTTAATATACGTTCTCAAGGTAAAAACTATTCACCAGATACCGCTTTAGAAGTTCGCCCATTCTCGGTATTAGTAAGTTCAGATTCTGAAATTGGAAACCGTTGGGCAATTTATAGTTGGGATTCTGCACAGCAAGTATGGTTCAGAACTAGCAATCAAGCATATGATACTACACGTTATTGGAGTTATACAGATTGGTATGCCGAAGGATACGCTAGTTCAACTGAAATTAAACATTTAATAGACTCGAGCTATAAACTATATCCTTTAAATGATATTATTGGTGACATAGTTAAAATTGAAAACGTAGGCAGCGGCGGCTGGCTATTATTAGAAAAAGTTGACGATCAGCTAACAGAAGATTATACAATTAATTATCGTACTGTAGGACGACAAAACGGAACTTTACAACTTAGTACGTATTTGTATACTGTTTCTACTGGATTTGACAACGGAATATACGATACATCATTTTATGATAGAGAACCAATATATGAACTAAGAAATATAATTATAGCATTACGTGACGATATCTTTATAAGCGACTTAGCAGTAGAATACAACAAGCTATTCTTTGCAGGTGTACGATACGCATTTGCAGAACAGTCAAATATTGATTGGATATTCAAAACAAGTTTTGTAAGAGCAAAACATAACCTTGGAGATTTCCGTCAAGAACTTACATTCCAGAATGATAATTTAGAAAATTATCAAGACTATGTTAACGAAGTAAAACCTTACAGTACTAAGGTGAGAGAATATATTAGTAGTTACACTTATGTTGAACCAACTGGTTCATTAACAACTGACTTTGATTTACCTCCAAGTTACAACGAAGAAACTAACATTATCGAAACAAGTATTGCAACAGTGCAGGATGGTGTTGTAACTAATATACTTGACAAATATCTTTACTCTCCTTATGATAATTGGGTAGATAACAACGGTTATCATGTTGTATCATATGAAGTAGTTGAAGGCGGGTCTGGTTATACTTCATCACCAGCTGTAACAGTAACACCAAGTAATGGTGCAACTGCTAGAGCTTATGTTAGAAAAGGTGCTGTTTATCAAGTTGAATTAATAACAAGAGGTGAGCGTTTTATTACTCCGCCAACTGTAACTGTTGCCGATCCTGATACAAACGGATATACTGCTAAAGTATCTCCGGTACTTGGAAATCCACTGGTTAGATCTGCACATATTACAATTAAGTTTGACAGAGTTAGTGGCAATTATTATGTTACTGACCTTAAACCAAATGTAGATGGATACGAAACATTTGCCGGTACAGGTGCTCAAATTACTTTTAATACTAAGTGGCCACTTGATATTAGAACTGATCAGTACAGTGTTTACATTAATGATACTCTACAATTAAGTAGTACATATACTGTTTCTAATTCTTTTACAACTGACCAAGAGAAGTTATATGATGATGAATCATTTAACTATGACACGTTGCAAAACACTGCAGCAGGTCCGGGCACATCACATTTAACACTTGGTTATAATGTGCAACGCGGTCGTATTAGATTTGTAAAAGCACCTGCAGTAGGAGCAGTTATTAAAGTTTACTACATGAAAGATGTTAGCTTCTTAAGTGCTGCAGACAGAATAAACTTCTTCTATAATCCTACAACTGGAATGGCTGGTAAAGATTTAGCACAGCTGATGGACGGCGTTGAATATTCAGGTGTAAAATTTGATAGCATTGGATTTGGAAACGAACAAGGATTTGGCGGATTATTTGGTGCTGCACCGTGGGATACATTTGATAACACATACGAAGACGAAATCTTTGTACTTGACGGCAGTACAACAGTATTCCAACTATCTAAAGCATTAGAAGACGGAGTTGAATATAACTTCTATCTAAACGGAGTTAGACTTGACGATCCAGAGTATGACTTAACAACTGCTAATCCAAATGCAGTATTGGAAACAATAGTCGGTGATGGGGTAACAGATACAATTACAATTGACGAAGACCTTGTTCCAACATTTGCCGGCGATATAGTAATCATTAGAAAAAGTACAAGCGATGGAAGTTATACTCCATCAAGCACAAGTTATGATACTGCATTAGGCGGCGGCAACCTAGCATACACAACTGCTACAGGACTGTTAACTGAAGATATTACAGTTGACGGCGATGGGTTTGTTACTCCAACTACAAGCAAAGGTCCTGAAGAACTTGTTCCGGGAGAAATAGTAGATACCCTTGATATAAAAGTTTATCATAGAGATTCCGACGGCGTAGGTGTAATCAGTACTACAAATTACGTTCTTTTAGATGGATCTACTGTAATATTTGGGTTACCTGGAATTGCACAAACAACAGAATCTGTAATTGTAAAACTTGACAATGTAATTCAAGATCCAAGCAGATATAACTTGAATTTTGAGAATAACACACTTGAGTTTGCAGACAGTAGTATTTCTATTGGATCCAGTTTAGCTATTACAACAATAGGTACAAATGGTAATAATCTAATTGAAACAAACTACTTTACGTCAGACGGTAGCACTACAACATTTATTACTGGCGCAATATGGACAGACAGCTTATCTGTATTTTTAACAGTAAACGGAATTGTAAAAACAAGTGGTGTAGATTACAACTATCTAGTTACAACAACAGAAGACAATGCTTCAAACAGACTTAAAATTGTTTTTGAACCAGGTATCCTAGCAGAAGGTGACTTTTTCCAGTATAGTATCTATAGTACAACAGTTAAGACTTATAGTCAAGTAGTTATTGATAGAACGTTTGAATCTAATGGTACAACTGATTATCATACAGTTAATCCTGCTCCGTTTGAAAGTCAACCGTTCTCTCATAAAATTCTAGTTAAAGTTAACGATATAATTCTTAATCCTGGTTATAGTACTTCTTACACAACACAAAGTCATAGAACATATGACATTGAGGAATGGCAATTTGAAGATATAAGTTTAATTGACGAAGCTGAAGTTTTAGTATTTGCTGACGGTGTACGTTTAACAAGAACAGAGTTTACATGGGATCCTATTAATGGAAGAATAACTCTATTAAGAAACGATGTTGCACCTCAAGGAACAAAACTTGATATTTTTGTAATTGGCGATGCAGAATACTACTTTGTTGATACGCAAATAGACTTACAATCAATAGACAGTTCTGAAATTAATATATCATCTACATTTAATGTAGGTGACGAAATTGTTATACAATCAATAGACAGCAGTGCAACATCTGTTAATGCAATAATTAAATCAATTAGTCAATCATCAGTTGTAGTAAGAAGTTATCGTAAAGATATACATGCGTTGTTTACACAATACAACAGTACAGAATTTAATATTCTTCTTTTGAGTAATTCAGAAGTCAATCACGATGCTTATATTACAGATGTATCATATGTTCTTAGCGATAGTGTTACATTTGCAATTGCTCCTTCAAGCGGAGAAGAAGTTGAGATATATACTTTCAGTAATCACGATGTAAATCAGTTTGAAAGAATTACTTATAAAGTCAGAACAGTTGGTATTACTAATCCAGAAGATAGTACAGGGTATGCTCCACTGCCAATTGATACGTTCTCTTATATTCAAAGAAATCTTATAGTTGGCGGTTATGTAAGACTTCGCGGTACAATAAGCAGTGCCGAGTATGCATGGGTTTCGGTAAACGGTACCTTGCTAACTCCGCACATTGATTATTATCTATTACCAGCAGGCGATGCTATACAACTAGTAAACAAGCCTTTAGAGAACGATATAATTGATGTATTACAATTTGCTAACGCACCAACTACTGCTAAGTTTGGATTTAGAATATTTAAAGATATGTTAGACAGAACTCATTACAAGAGATTAAATCAAGATAAAGGTTATGCATTAATATCATCTCTTAATTACTACGATCATAAAATAAGTCTTGAAAGTGCAGACGGACTTTTCCAACCAAACCCAAGTAAAAATATTCCTGGAGTTATATTCATTGAAGGTGAAAGAATAGAGTACTTTGGAATTTCTGGAAGAGATTTAACACAGTTAAGAAGAGGTACACTCGGAACTGGTGTTAGAAATGTATATGCAGTTGGAACAGTTGCATACGGACAAGGACTTGACGAAACAATAAACTATTCGGATGTAATTTTATCGCAAACAACTATTTCTGATGGTAGTTCTGGCAGCTATCAGATAGCATTTAGAGATTACATGGCTTCTACTAATGTAAATGAAATCGATGTGTTTGTTGGAGGTATACGTTTAAGAAAAACTGCATTAACCGTACACAATCCATCATTAGATATTGATAGATACAACAGTAGTAGAGGGACAGTTACATTAGAACCTGAATTTACAATATCAGGGAACGATGTATTGTTAAGTACTACACCAGATGCAGGAATAGACGTTAAAATTGTTAGAAAAACAGGAAAAATATGGAACAATGGTAATAATAGTTTAGCACAATCGGATAATGCAATAAGCAGATTCTTACGCGGCGCAACAATCAGCTTACCTAAATAAATACAGTATAAGGTATAAAACATGACAGACTTTAAAGATTACAACGGAATACATATTGAAGGGCATATTAAAATATATGACCCTTTGAGCAAACAGATATTCATTAACAAACGTAATGCAATTCATTACGAAAATATGAGTGTGGCCCTAGCTGAGAGTTTAAGCAACGCAGGTCAAGGGTTCATATATCAGATGTCGTTTGGCAACGGAGGTACTAGTGTCGATCCTACTGGTATAATTACGTACTTAACTCCAAATACTACTGGAACAAACAGTAGTCTTTATAACCAAACATATGCAAAGATTGTTGATGATAGAAGTGTAAACAACACAGATCCGTATAGAAATAAAACGGAAATAAGACACGTACCCGGTACAAATTATACCGACATTGTAGTAAGTTGTTTACTAGATTATAGCGAACCAAACGGCCAACAAGCGTTTGATACTTCGGCTAATACAGACTCGGAGTTTGTATTTGATGAACTAGGTTTAAGAAGTTATAATGCATCCGGCGATGGCAGATTGATCACTCATGTTATTTTCCACCCAGTACAAAAGAGTTTGAATAGATTAATTCAAATTGATTATACTGTAAGAATACAAAGTCTTAGCGGACTAAATGGAGTATAATTAAATGGCATATACAGTAAATTTTACCGACAGTGTTAATAAAGGATCTATTACAGTAGAAGATACTACTCTAAATGTAGAGACTAGTCTAGGACTACCTGGACGTAATTTTACTGATTACGGAACTGTGGTTTTAGAAAACTTTTTGCATCTATTGGAAAATTTTGCTAATAATAATAGCCCAACTAATCCAGTAGAAGGTCAACTATGGTATGATAACACCGACGGTGTTGATCAACTTAAAATATACACAGGGGCACAATGGATAAGTGCAGGTGGATTAAAAAAAGCAACATCGGCGCCAGATGCATCATTAAGTGTTGTAGGCGACCTATGGGTTAATACAAGTTCTCAACAATTATATCTATACAGCGGAAGTGGCTGGGTTTTAGTAGGACCAGAATACTCAGAAGGCAATACTACAGGAGCGCAATTTGAAACTATAGCAAGTACAGAAAACGTAAACATTCCTATAATTATAAATTATTCAGACGGTACTCCAGTATCAATTATAAGTTCAACTAGCTTTACGCCAAAAGTTGCTATAAGTGGCTTTGCTACAATTAGTGCAGGTGTTAACGTTAGTAGCAGTTATAAGTACTACGGTACATCTCAAAAATCTGAACAATTACTAGTATCAGGTACTGCCTATAACGGAGCAGCTTTTGCTAGATTAGACGCTGCAAATATATTAACTCAACTGTTAAAAGTATCAACTAATAGTGGAGTTTCAATTGGCGAAAATTCAACTTTATCGCTGTCTGTTTCCGGAAGTACTGCAGAAATTAGAAATACAACCAGCGATGGCAACATTGACTTTAAAGTAAACAATAGTGGAACTGCAACTACTGCATTAAGAATATTTAATAACACTAAAGTAGCAATAGGCTCGCCTACTAAAATCCCAACCGAAGCACTTGACGTTGTTGGAAATATATATGCATCTGGCACTATCACAGCTAATAGCACTACTAATAGCTCTAGCATTGGCACTGGATCATTAGTTGTTAAAGGCGGCATTGGCGTTGCTCAAGATATTGTAGTTGGCGGTGCAATTGATATAACTGGAACAACTACGGTGTCTGGTAATATTTTACCAGAAACAACTCAAACTACAAGTATAGGAACTAACTTACTTAAATTTAACAATGTCTATGCAAACAACTTTTACGGATCATTTGTTGGGTCATTAGCAGGGAGTATAACAGGTGCTGCTGCTACTGCAGGAAAACTTTCGAGTCCGACTACATTTGCATTAACTGGCGATGTAAGTGCTAGTAGCTTCACATTTGATGGACAGACTGGTGGAACTACAAAAACTTTTACTACATCATTAAACGATAGCTTCTTTACTGGAAAGACATTAGCTACAACAGTTCTAACAACTGACGAAGTATTAATTAATAATGCCGGCACACTTAAAAGAATTACACAAACTAATCTAGTTAGTAAAATACCAAACTCTGCAGTAGGTCCTGTAACGCCAGTAGGAATGATATCTATGTGGGGCGGAACAACTGCACCGGCAGGTTGGTTCTTATGTGATGGAGCAGAATATACTATAGCAACATATAATGCATTATATACTGTCATAGGTGCTTCGTTTGGTACGTCATCGTCACCGTCATTATTATTTAAAGCTCCTGATATGCGAGGAAGATTTCCATTAGGTTGGATTGGCGCAGCGTCAGCTGGAACTCGCGTTTTAAACGATGTAGGTGTTAACACTATTGGTAACGTAGGCGGCGATGAGAGTGCATTAATTACACCTGATCAACTACCAGACCACTATCATACTTTAGAAGGCGATGCCGGAACTCCGTTCCTTGCAACATCAGGATTAACTTCGGTGCCTGATTCTGCTACTACTACTACAAATGCAGTTGGCGGAGATCCGGGCACTGGTATTATAAGAACAGGTAGCATTGAAGGATTCAGTTCTCAAGATGAATTTACTACCGTACCACCGTTTACAACTGTCAATTATATCATCTTTCATGGAGTCTTTTAATGAGCTATACAATTAATAAAACAGACGGGACGTTGTTAGTCGAATTAATCGATGGAAGAATTGATCAAGCTAGTACCGATTTAACATTAGTAGGAAAAAACTATACAGGATATGGTGAAGATTTTAACGAAAACTTTGTTAAATTATTAGAAAATTTTGCTAGTACATCCGAACCATTATATCCTATCACAGGACAACTATGGTACGATTCTAGCGAAGGTAGATTAAAAGTATATAACGGATTAGTATTTCGTTCTGCGGATACTACTATAGTTAGTGCAACAGCACCGGCATTGTTAGCAGGTGACATATGGGTTGATTCTACAAATAAACAAGTTAGTTTTAGTGATGGCACTCAAACTATTCTAGCAGGTCCAATTTATACATACGGACAAGGTGTTACTGGATTTGATGTACAAACTATAATTGATATAAGTGGTAATGAAAGAACAGTTGCTAGACTAATGATCGGCGGCACAGCAATTGCAATCATTAGTAAAGTAGAATTTACAGCAGCGACTACAATTACAAATTTTGGTACAACTATTAATGCAGGTATTAATATAAGTACTGCTTATGCTAATTTTAGATATTACGGAACTGCCTCAACTGCACTTTCGTTATTAGATGGAGCCAGTAATCCGTATACACCTGATAACTTTTTAAAGACCTCAACGAATAATACTACTACAGGAACACTGCATGTAAAAAACGACACTGGATTTGTAGTAGGTGACGACAGTGATTTTAAAGTAAGTGTATCTGGCAATACTGTGTTTATGCAAACACAAAACTCTGCAGCAGATTTGAAAATTCAAATAAAGCAAGGGTTGTTTCCGGTTGATGTTATAACAGTGGATAACAGCGAAACTAAAGTTGGTATTTGGCAAAGTAATCCTCAATACAGTTTAGATGTTACAGGTGACCTAAGAGTTACTGGAAACTTTATTGTTGAAGGTGACACAACCAGTATTGATGTAAGTACATTGCGTGTTGAAGACAAGCTAATTGAATTAGCAATTACTTCTGATAGTGTACTTTTAGATGACGTAGGTGTTAATGGTGCTGGTATAGTTGTTAGAGCAACCGGTGATGACAAAAGTATTACATGGTTAAACACAGGCGGTACTGGTAACTGGACAAGTTCTGCTAACTTTGATTTACCAGTTGGGCATAGTTATAAGATTAACAATGCTATTGTATTAAGTTCAACTGCATTAGGAGCAGGAGTAACAACTGCTTCTGGATTAACTTCAATTGGTACACTTACAAGTTTAGACGTTGATAACATAAATTTAAATGGGACAACAATAACAACAACCAATCCGTTAACTATTACAAGCTCAGGTGATATTACAATCAGCGGATTTAGAAAAATACTAGGAGTTGCTACACCAGATGTAAGTGACGATCCTAACACTGTTGCAACAAAAGAGTATGTAGACGAAACAACGTTAAATCAAGATGTATCTTTGTATTTAGATATTACTGGATTAACTAACGGCGATGTTGCTTTAGTATTAGAAGATTTATATCCAGCAGCAGCACGAAATACTGGCGTTTATGCATACGTGCATTGCGTAAGTTACAGCGGAACAATTTTGTATAATGCAGGCGATGGACTTGCAAAAACTACTGTTGCAGTTGATAAAAATGGTACAGAAAACCAAAGTGTTATACAAGACGTTAGTTTTAGTAATGTAAGTGAATCTGTATCGTTTGTACTAACAAGATCTTTAAAAAGATTTATTATAAATGGAGCAAATGTTTGGCTATATGATCAAGAATTAGTTTCTAGTGTTTAAATAGCTAAATATTAATGTTAAAAGAAGGGTTGTCCATAAATGGCATATACTATTAATAGATACAACGGCGCTGTACAAGCAACAGTCCAAGACGGTACTATAAATCAAAGTACAGAAGTAAAGTTTATCGGTAAAAATTATGCCGGTTATGGTGAAGCACAAAATGAAAACTTTATGTTTTTATTAGAACATTTTGCCGGATCTACTGCGCCTTCAAAACCAGTTGCAGGAATGATTTGGTACGATAATAGTACACAAAAAATTAAAGTATATAATGGAACTTCATTTAAAAATACTGGATCAACTGAAGTATCAACATCGGCGCCTTCTGGACTAGTAGAAGGTGACCTTTGGTGGAACAGTACAACTGGACAACTTTATGTTAAAAATGCATCATCAGAATGGATTCTTGTAGGCCCGCAAGGTGGCTCTGCTAGTACAATAACTAGAATGGTATCAACTACACTAACTGATACTCTTAATACAACACACGATGTACAAGAAGCAGTAATCGGCGATGAAGTAGTATACATAATTAGTAAAGACGAATTTACTAATTCTGCTGGTACTTCAGTTACTGGATTTGATGTAATTAGGAAGGGTATTACATTAGTTAATACTGTTGCATCTACAGACGGTATTACAAGTACTGCACATCGTTTTTGGGGAACAGCAAGCAATGCTATAAAACTAAACGGAATTGCAGCATCTAATTATGTAACTTCTGATTCGAGTGCATTTACATCAACAGTGGTATTTAGTGATCTTGGTTATACGTTAGGACTAGGTGCCGACTTAATTGTAAAAATTGATACCGACAACGAAACACCAATGATTCAACTGGTGAGAAATTTATTAAGAGTTAAGAACTCATCTGGCACAATCATATATTATCTTGATGCTACTGGTATACATCCAAATGCAGGTAGTGCGTATGATTTAGGTAAAGCTGGTACCAAATGGCAAACTGTGTATGCTAACACATTCAGCGGTATAGCAACACAAGCAGGGTTACTTACTGTTGGCGCAACAGGAAGAGCTGCCAGCACTGCTGCTACAGCAAATACTATTGCAGCAAGAGATGCAAGCGGTGACTTATATGCCAACCTGTTCCAAGGTACTGCAACAAAAGCACGTTATGCTGACTTAGCAGAAAAATATTCAACTAAAGAAGAACTAGCACCAGGTACTGCAGTAGCAGTATGCGCTTGTGAAGATCACGATGTAGAACCAGCAAATGCAAGTAATCATTGTATTGGTGTTGTTTCAACTGATCCTGCTTACATGATGAACAGCGAAGCAACTGGGCAGTACATTGGTTTAAAGGGGCGTCTTCCTGTACGTGTTAAAGGTGCTGTTAAAAAAGGTCAAGCAGTTTATGCAATGGCAGACGGCGTATGTACAACACTAGCAACAACTGCTTTAGTAGGTATTGCACTTGAATCAAACGATAGTGCAGATGAGAAATTAGTCGAATGCGTTTTAAAAGTATAATATTTTAGGAATACACAATGGCCGTAGGCGAAATAATATCAGTATCACGTTTTAACTTAATGCAAAACCGAATTGCAGAAGTATTAGGACAAGGACAATTAACGTTTGGATACGGACAGCTATTAAGCAGTAGTCCAGTTTCGTTGACTAATACTGTTTCTGCAAATCATTTAAATTTTTTAAAAGAAGACATCAATAAAGTAAACGTTCATCAGACCGGAAACTCTGTATCATTAGCTACAATAATAGCAAACGCTGATGTTGAAGATGCAGAATGGTTATCGTACGAAACACTTGCTACAACATTATATAACAGTAAACAAGATGTTTATCTTGCAAATCAAGTGTCAACAGAAAATAAACTATCAAGTACTAGGTCGAGTACATGGGGTGATCCTGTAAATATATTAACTCATACATTTAAAGTAATATTTGCAGGCGGCTATACTGTAGGCAAAACTGATGGTACAACAGTCAGTGCAACTGGTGCAAATCATAGAAGACATTTTTTTAATAGCGGCGGCGAAATAAGATTAGTTGCATCGTTAGCAGGTTCTTCTGGAGATAAGAGTACATATTGGAGAGATTTATTGTCTTCGATGGGCACAATTAAATTTACTTATAACGGAGTTACTGCTAGTTCCGGAACCGGAACTAGTATTGGTAACAACAGTTTAACTGGTACATTTCAGACATTATATAGCAAACAATCTACTGGGATATATGCAGGCATCAATGCAGAATATATTGTTAAAGCACGAACAATTAATAGTTCTACAATTGAATTCCAAGTAACATTTGTAGATAGAGACGCCGGCATTATTGACGAAACAATCAACGGTACATTGACTAGTTCGGTATCTCAGTTAAGAGCAACAGGCAGTTATGTAGATGTTACAACTCCTAGCTATCTTACTACAACACCGTTAGAATAATATTTTTTTGATAGAACATATTTTAATAAATACTAGTAACATAGGAGATTTTGTATGGCCGTAGTCACCGGCGGTTCTATTACAGCCGCAAATTATAACAATATTAGAACTACATTAAGTGGCGTATATTCAACTGAGTACGGACAAACTATGAGAGCTGTAGCAGTTACAGGCGGCAGCACTTTTGGAGTAAGTAATTCAGTTACTTCAGATCAGATGCGTTTGTTATTCCTAGATGCGCAGAGTGTATATATACATCAGCAAGGTGCAACAAGTACTAGCGTTGCAGTACCACCAACAGGACAAACTGTTGGTGCCAATGTAAGTCAAACTTTTAATCAAACAACTGGTGCAACTGCTACTCCTACTGATGGCGGTAATCAAGGACATAACGATTATGATACGTTAATTGTTGCTATAAGTAATTTCAACGGATCAGTATCAGGTTGGCCAGACAGTTCGTTTACATTAGGATCAGCTGTATCAAGTACTCCGCGAACTACTAGTTGGGGCGGTTCTGTAGATGTTGCTAAGTCGATATACCACGTTGTAACAGTAACGTTTGCTAGTGTCAATCAAATGAATTACTATTTTAACGCCGGCGGAGAAATCCGTTTTGCAGCATCACTTACTAGTGGAGCAGGTGCTAAAGATACTGATTGGGCAACTATGTTAACAAACATGGGAACTATTAAGTTTGACAAGTATGGAATTACTTCGGATAGCGGATCTGGTACAGGGTATGATGGTCTCACTGGTAGTTATGCACAGTTATATATAAAAACAGGATCAGGAGTGTATGCCGATAATGATTATACGATTGAAGGTTACGTTACCGGATCAGTTATAAGATTTAGAATTAGCTTTAATGACGGCGACACAGGCGATCAAGCCGGCGTCCCTCTAGATCCTCAAGATGAATCAGTTGGCGGCTCAACCAACAGTTCGATTAACACATTTAGACCAGATAGTACGTTTACTTACGCTGCTACTTCCTATCAAGCTGTTAGTATTTCAGCGCCTACAATTGCAACAGTAGTCCAACTTACTTCAGATAATGTAACTCCTCCTGCATAAATTACTTGACAAATAGATAAAAAAAATATACAATAGTATTTGATAGGAGAATTCTATGGACGAACGATTAGTATCTGCGTTAGATTTTAGTAATTATATGATTACTTTAAATAATCAAAAACGTATTTTAAGAGAACAATATCAAAACGATGTTGTTCATTATTATAATGGCGGGCAGTTTACAGTTACACAACAATTGGTAAGTTTCTGTCAGAGTTTGTTAGCACTTGAACAAACTAGTACAATTTTAATTGATGATAATGATATTCCTATCGAGATTGACGATTTACAAAAATTTGCAGATACATTAGTAAGTGTATACTGGAAAGCTGCTAATCGTTATATGACAGAATATAACAAGTTAAAATCTAATAGAACAGTCGAAGGTATTGTTGACTTATGAGTCAAGGCGCTTTATTAATAGCAAGAAATAATAGTGAAATTGACTACATTAAGCAAGCTGTATATTCTGCTAAACGAATTAAAGAATTTCTAAATATACCAGTTAGTTTAATTACAGATAATAAAAATTATCTAATAAACAATTATGACTATGCAGTGTTTGATCAAATAATTGAAGTTTCAAACGACTCTAATTATACTTTTAGAAAATACAATGACGGTACTTTTACAAGAAAGCGTTTAGAGTTTAAAAATTCTAGTCGTAGTAGTGTATTTGATTTAACTCCTTATGACGAAACTTTGCTATTGGATACCGATTTTATAATATCAAATGACTTGTTTAGCCAATGCTTTTTACAACAGCACGACTTCTTATTGTATAGAAATGGGTTTGAGTTAAGCGGGTGGAGAGATTTATCAGAATTTAATTACATTAGCGAAACCGGTCCAGACTTTTATTGGGCAACTGTTGTATTTTTTAGAAAAACAGAAGTCAACAAGTTATTTTTTGATTTATTAAAACATGTGCAAGACAATTGGGCACATTATAAAAATCTATATCAAATCTCAACCGGTGTTTTTAGAAACGATCATGCATTTAGTATAGCAATACACACAATGAACGGATACAAGTCGGGTGACTTTGCCAAAGAAATGCCAGGAACATTGTTTTATACAACTGATAAAGATTTAGTATTAAAAATAAATGGCAACGAATTCCTTTTTTTAATTGAAAAAGAAACACAGTCTAATCAATACTTTCCAGCAAAGATAAAAGATAGTAACATTCATATAATGAATAAATTTAGCTTAACTAGAGTAATAGATAATGACAATTAATTTTACAATGCTAGCACAAAACAGTACACACGATTATGTAAAACAAGCATACTTGTGTGCATTAAGCATACGTGCAACTAATCCAGACAGTAAAATATGTCTTATAACTAATAATACGTTAGATGAAAAAACAGTTAGTGTATTTGACGACATTGTTGAAATTCCGTGGGAGGATTCGGCAGAAGACAGCAATTGGAAAATAGAAAATCGTTGGAAAATTTATCATGCCTGCCCGTACGATCGCACTATTATATTAGATACAGATGTATTAGTACTAGACAACATTGAACTTTGGTGGAATTATTTAAAAAATCACAAAGTATTTTTTACTACAAACGTACTAACTTATAGAGGCAATCCGGTAACTAGTGTATACTATAGGAAAGCATTTAGAAATCATATGCTACCAAATGTGTATGCTGGCTTTAATTATTTTGAGCGTTCAGACGAAGCGCATACTTTTTACAAATGGCTAGAGTTTGTAATGAATAATTGGGAATTATTTTACGGACAATATGCCGGCGGCAAACATTTTCAAAAATTTCCCAGTGTTGATGTTAGTGCAGCTATCGTTACTAAAATACTCAACTGCGAAGATAAGATTACAAACAAAAATATTAGTTACCCAAATTTTGTACATATGAAGACTCGCAATCAAGAATGGAAATCTACTTTTTCTGAAAGATGGCAAGACCGAGTTGGAGTGTATTTAGATAAGGAACTAAATCTCAAAATTGGTAATTACAAACAAAATGGAATTTTTCATTATACTGAAAAAGACTTTGTTACAGATGATATAATTGAGATATACGAAAGCTACTTAAACAATGAATGATTTTTATATTCCAATTTTAAAATATGTTTACTTTGATGAAGACGGTAACTTGTTATCTGTTTCAAATAATAACTTAGAAGAAGGCAGCTATTTTGAAACAACTTACGACGAAGTTAAAAATTTAATCAGTGGTAAAGAACAGTTTAGCCATTATGTTGTATTGTTTGATACAATTAAAAAGTCTTATATATTAAAACACAGATTTAACGAAGAAGATATTATGTTTGATATTAATAATCAAATTTATCTTATATCAAAGCGTGTTATAAGCAGACCAGACTTGTTAATTATACAAAACATTAAAGACAAAGAATGGCAATTTATGTTAGATCAAGGTATAAAAGATAATTTCAAAAATAACAAAATATCCTTTAACAAGAATTTAAGTTTTAGTATTACAAGATATAATGATCCACATCGATTAGAAAATTTTTTAAATTTGTCAATGGAGCAATTAATTAAAGAAGATGTTAAAATTCCATTTAAGAGTCAGATTGAACTTGACTCTGATGCATTAAGTGTATATACTGTAAAGAGACTTGAGACATACTATCATGAGGTTATACAATGAGTAATAAATTTAGAGTGCTAGACTATGATATCATTTATCTTAGCTACGACGAGCCTAATGCAGAAAAAAATTATGCAGATCTTTGTAAAAAGATTCCGTGGGCAAAGCGTGTACACGGCGTAGAAGGCAGTGATGCTGCACATAAAGCATGTGCAAGGCTTAGCGAAACTGATAGATTTATTACTGTTGATGGTGACAACATTATCAACAGCGAATTCTTGTCTAAAGAGTTTGACTTCGGCGAGAACGAAGATCTTGAAAAGTGTGTAATGAGTTGGACTGCTAAAAATACTATCAACGGACTTATGTATGGTAATGGCGGACTTAAATGTTGGCCTAAAGAATATGTGTTAAATATGAAAACGCATGAAAATGCCGATCCAAACAATCCACATGCACAAGTAGATTTTTGTTGGGATATTAAATATATTCAAATGAACAGTTGCTATAGTGAAATTATAAACAATGCTACAGCACAACAAGCGTGGCGTGCCGGCTTTCGCGAAGGTGTTAAAATGGCACTTGATCGTGGAGTAAAGGTATCTTACGATGAATTTAAAAAGAATCATTGGAAAAACTTGCATCGTTTATATATTTGGCTTATGATTGGTGCCGATGTTGAAAATGGATTATGGGCTATCTACGGAGCTCGTGAAGGTTTGTATAAAACTATGTGTACAGATTGGGATTATATCAACGTTCGTGACTTTGAGTATCTTAACAACATGTGGAATAATATGGAAGTAACCGAGGAAAATCTTATTGACGAAATAGAATCAATTGGTGAAACTCTTAAACACGAACTCGATCTCCCAATAGGTGTTATGCCGTTAGACGCCGGCGGCAGTAAATTCTTTAAAACAGTTTATCAAAATCCAGCAAGAAACTCTGAGCAGCAATTCATTGATATCGAAACATGACATCTGAAACAGAAAACATAAAAAATCGTACATTTGAAATGGACGAAATAAGCCCAACATTCTGTTTGGCAAAGTGGCATCATACTACAATATATTTGCATACCGGGCAAACGCACAGTTGTTATCATCCTGCTCCACATGCAATTGATTTAGCTGAAATAAAAAACAATCCAAGTGCATTGCATAATACGCTTATTAAGAAAAAAGAACGTGCAAAAATGTTAATTGGAGAAAAGCCTGCAGGGTGTAAGTACTGTTGGAATGTCGAATCGCTAGGTACTGATCATATATCAGATAGAATGATTCGTAATGAAAGTATCTATAAGCCAGAACGTATAAAAGAAATTCTTGATAACCCTTGGGATTTTAATGTTAATCCTGAATACGTTGAAATTGCATTTAGTAATGAATGTAATTTCAAATGTGGATATTGTCACCCAATGGCAAGTAGTAGTTTTCATGCTGAAATTAAAAAGTTTGGACCTTATACTACTGTAAAAAATCACGCACTTGACGTAGATTGGTTTACTCCAATTCCCGAAGATGACAATCCTTATATTAAAGCATGGTGGGAATGGTGGCCCGAGCTAAGTAAAACATTAAACATTTTACGCATTACCGGCGGCGAGCCACTTATGCACAAAAGTACATGGAATTTGTTTGATAGACTTAGAGAAGACCCGAGACCTAATATCGAACTTAACTTAAATAGCAATCTTGGCGTTACTCCAAGATTAGTTACAAAATTATCTAATAACGTAAAAGAACTTCTAGACACAAATAAAATTAACAAGTTTAAATTGTATACCAGTATAGACACATTTAGTAAACGTGCAGAATACTTGCGTACTGGATTAGATGTAGAGTTGTGGGAAAGTAATATGAAGAACTATCTTGATATTACAGGAGCCGACCTAACGGTAATGTGTACGTTTAATATTCTAAGTGTTACTAATTTTACTTTGTTTTTAGAAAAAGTGCTTGAATGGAGAAAACAGTATCACGATCCAAAAAGACGTAGAATTAGATTTGATACTCCGTATCTTAAAGAACCGTTGCAGTAT
>TARA_R110000868_G_scaffold7354_4_pt1 | contig 36558 bp, 32 predicted proteins | sample TARA_R110000868 | Tara Oceans TARA_R110000868 (sample SAMEA4397489) | marine metagenome | biome: Polar Biome; feature: [SRF] surface water layer (ENVO:00010504); material: water (ENVO:00002006), including particulate matter (ENVO:01000060) such as... | depth 5 m | reverse complement strand
GTGACGGCGCCGTACATTTCGCACAGGATCTCGGCGACGGCGGGGGTCTGGCCGGCGACGACCTTGGTGATCTTGTCGACCGTGTGTTCGCGGTCGCCGGGATTGATCCGTTCCGGCGAATAGCCGAGGAAAAACTCTTCGCCGCATTTCAGCCCCGATGCGGATTCGAGGATCGGCCCGCAGACGTCTTCGGTCACGCCGGGATAGACGGTGCTTTCGTATACGACGATTGCGCCCTTGGACATGACCTCGCCGACCATCTTGCTGGCGCCGCGGACGGCGCCCAGATCGGGCTGGTTGTTGGCGCCGACGGGTGTCGGGACGGTGACGATGTAAATATCCGCGTCCCGGATATCGGCGGTATCGGCGGAATAAACCAGCGTGCTGGCCTTCAGGCGGTCGGTTTCGACTTCGCGGGTTCGGTCTTCGCCGCTTTCAAGCTCCTGTACGCGGTCGGAATCGATATCGAATCCGGTGACTTCGAAACTGCGGGCAAGGGCAACCGCGAGAGGCAGGCCGACATAGCCAAGCCCGACGACAACGATTTTACTGTTCTTTTTCATGGGAATCCGACCATTCAAGACCGGCGTTCGTGTACGTTGATTGGTGCAATCTGTCAACAAATGCGAGGGGCGCCGCCGCTACTCCTTGTGATTCACGTGATGAACGCCTTCTGCCGAATCAATTTGTATGACATGCTAAGCTGGTGTGTGACGGTCGCTTTCGCCGTTAATTCCCTGCTTGACGTTCACTAAGTGAACATCCTATTGTTCGTCCGGTGAACGCGTAGTTGTTCATTTCGTGAACGACGGGTGGCGCAGGGCGGACACTGGTTTCCTCGGGGCTTCTTGGCAGAATCCGTATTTATGGCGAACGGCAGCAGCAAAACCGGCGATAACGATCCGAACGTCATCACGCTTGGCGTCCTCAGTGCGATCGAGGAGGATGAGCGGGCTACGCAGCGGGCGATTTCCCAGGAACTTGGAATCGCGCTCGGGCTGGCGAACGCCTATCTGAAGCGCTGTGTGAAAAAGGGTTTCGTCAAGGTCCAGCATATTCCCGCGAACCGCTACGCCTACTACCTGACCCCGCAGGGCTTTGCAGAGAAAAGCCGGCTGACGGCGGATTATCTGGCGATATCCTTCAATTTCTTTCGTTCATCCCGTGAACAGTGTGCAGCATTGATGGAGATTTGCGAGGAGCGGCGCTGGACCCGCGTTGCGCTTGCCGGGTGCGGCGATCTGGCCGAGATTTTCACCCTGTGCCGCAGCGAGGAGTCCGGTGTTGAAATCGTCGGAATTATCGATACGTCGGCGGCCGGGGATGCTCCCGAAAGGTTCGCCGGGCTGCCGGTGGTCCGTCGTCTGACGGACCTCGCAAAGGTCCATGCGGTTGTCGTCACGGATATTCAGAATGCACAGCGTGTCTTCGATGCCCTTGGCAAGGCGATCCCGCCTGAGCGGATTCTTGCCGCGCCGATGCTCAAGGTGTCGCGCACCCCACCGGTGCTGACCGATGACTGATCGCCTCGCTGCACGGTCTCCGGCACCGCCGGAACGGGAAGATGCGGTACCCGTGCGCTGGTATGTCGCGAAGACGCATACGAATGGCGAACAAAAAGCGTTGTTCCATCTTCGCCGCCAAGGCTTCGACGTTTATCTGCCGCGCTACCTGCGTCGGGTCAGCCATGCGCGCCGCATCAGCTGGCAGCCGCGCCCGCTTTTTCCAACCTATATTTTCGTCGCGATGACCGGCCCGGACCAGCGGTGGCGGGCGATAAATTCGACGGTTGGCGTGGCGCACCTGATCTGCGACGAGCGCGGACCCGTCCCGGTACCGGCGGGGATCGTCGCTACATTGCAGCATGAAGAGGACGACCGCGGCCTGATCATGACCGGTCGCAAAGTGCCGTTCAAAAAAGGCGCGGAAGTGCAGATCATATCCGGTGCCTTTGCGGAACATATCGGCCGCTTCGAAGGCGCGACCGACGATGAAAGGGTCATCATCCTGCTCGATCTTCTCGGTCGGGAAGTGAGGACCAAAGTACAGCTGGACGCGATTACCGCACGCGTCTGACGCGCGCGGCCGGCATTTGGCTCGAATTATGTGGCCGGGGGAAGCGATTCACCCGGACTGCGGTAGCATGGAGAAACCGGTGCAACAGAAAAGAAAACGATGACAAACCCCGATATGATCCGGAATTTTGCCAATCCCGAGCCGAACCTCGCCGATTGTTCCGTCATGATTACGGGCGGAACGGGGAGCTTTGGCAAGGCTTTCGTCCGCAAGGTTTTGCGCGATTTTAACCCAAGAAAAGTGATTGTTTTCTCGCGGGATGAGCTGAAGCAGAGCGAGATGGCAAGATATTTCCCGCCTGAAAAATATCCGGCAATACGTTTTTTCATCGGAGATGTTCGCGATGAGAGCCGGCTCGAGCTTGCGATGCGGGATGTCGATTACGTTATTCACGCCGCGGCACTGAAACAGGTGCCTGCCGCCGAATATAATCCCATCGAATGTATCAACACGAACGTCATCGGCGCAGAAAACGTTGTCCGAGCATCCCTGCGGACCAACGTGAAAAAGGTAGTGGGATTGTCGACCGATAAAGCGGCTAACCCGATTAATCTCTATGGCGCTAGCAAACTTGCTGCTGACAAAATATTCGTTGCCGCCAACAATTTGAGCGGCGCCGACGGCGCTCGGTTCAGCGTCGTCCGCTACGGAAACGTGCTGGGCTCCCGCGGCAGCGTGGTGGAACTGTATCAGCGCCTGCAGCAGGAAGGGGTTTCGGCAATACCTGTCACGGACACGCGGATGACGCGTTTCTGGATCACCATCGAACAGGGTGTCGATTTCGTGTTGTCGAGCCTAGCGGCAATGTCAGGCGGCGAAACCTTCGTTCCGAAAATACCCAGCATGAAAATTACCGACGTCGCTACAGCGCTCGCACCCGGATTGCCGCAGGAAATAGTTGGTATCCGACCTGGCGAAAAACTCCATGAACTCATGATATCTGCGGATGACGCGCGTCTGACCCGCGAATTTGACGACAGGTTTGTTATTTTGCCGGCATCCCTTGATGCGACTTTTCTCGATTCGACATTGGGCGCCGGGTGTGAGGTCGATGAGCGGTTTAACTATTCAAGCGATTCGAATTCCGAATGGTTGATGCCTGACGATCTTCTGGGAATGCTCGCCGCCACCGAACTCGTCGATTGACGCGATAGACATGAACATTCTTCCATATGGCCGTCAAAATATCGACGAAGACGATATCGACGCTGTCGTCCGGGTTCTGCGCGGAGATTGGCTTACGACGGGTCCGGCGGTTGAAGGCTTCGAGACGGCGCTGTGCGAAGCGACGTCCGCCGGACATGCGGTAGCCTGTTCGAGCGGCACGGCCGCACTCCATATCGCGTTCGCTGCGGCGGGCGTCGGCCCGGGCGACAAAGTGATCGTACCGTCGGTGACGTTCGCTGCCTCCGCTAATGCGGCATTTTACGTAGGGGCAACGCCTATAATCGCCGACGTTGATGCCGAGACCGGGTTGCTGACGCCGGATGGTTTGTCAGAGGCTTTCGACCGATCGGGAGGCGCCGCCGCGGTCGTTCCGGTGCATCTCGCGGGCCAAGTGTGCGACATGCCGGGTCTCTCGGCGATCGCTCGTCGCGAGGGCATGAAGGTTATCGAAGATGCCTGTCACGCGATTGGCGGCACCATTGACGAAGGCGACGGCGTCAGTGCCGTCGGCGCCTGTGCATATTCGGATGCCGCAGCGTTTTCATTTCATCCGGTCAAGACCGTTGCGATGGGCGAAGGCGGTGCTGTGACGACTAATGACGAAACGATGGCTGGCGTTATGCGGCGATTACGAAGTCATGGAATACGCCGTGAACCGGACGGTTTTATCAATACGGCCCTGGCGACTGATGGGGGAAAGACAAACCCGTGGTATTACGAGATCGGCGAACTCGGATTTAATTACCGCGCCAGCGATATTCATTGCGCCCTTGGCCTTAGCCAGATGAAGAAGCTGGACCGCTCGGTGGCCCGTCGGGCCGAGCTGGTGGAAATCTATCTCGATCTCCTCGCGCCCCTCGCGCCGGTTGTGCGGCCTCTTGGGCGGCGAGGCGGCGGGCGTACGGCCTGGCATCTGTTTGTTGCCAGGATAGATTTTGCCGCCGCCGGAATCTCGCGCGGCGATCTGATGCGGGCGCTCCGCGAATGCGGTGTCGGTAGCCAGGTGCACTACATACCTCTGCATTTAATGCCAGCCTTCCAAACAGGTGCCGCCGAGGCCGCGTTCCCTGGCGCGATGAATTATTATGAAAAATGTCTGTCGCTGCCGCTTTATGTCGGGATGACGGATGAGGATGTTGAAAACGTCGTTCGTTCGCTTGCAGCGGCACTGAACATCTAGCCGGGCGGGCACTCTTCATCTTTCCACAGGCCTCTATCGAAACGAACCGGACCATGGCGGTGCTGCGGATTGAAGTGAATGGCGAAGGTTTGTTTCTTGACCGGATGCTGAGGTGACCAGGAAAGCTGATGCGGTCGCGTCGACAGGGGCGAATCCCGCTGCCATGCCGGGTTCCAGGCTTCACCTTGTAAGGTCGGACGATATAATAGATTCGGAGCGCGATATCGTTTTCGATGTCGGCATTCAGTTGGAACAGGGGCGCACATTCGCGGTGCCGGTGCCCGACCCCTATCCCGACGATGCTTCGCTGGAGGAGGCCCGCAAGAACGTCACCGACCTGGTGAACGCCTCGACCGATGATTGGGCGCATCGCCTCAATGACCGCCATAACCGGACCTGGTCGGCAGATTTTTGGCGGATGCTTATCCTGCCGTGGCAATGTGAAATGATCCAGCGTGTGCATGCCCGCTGGATCGCACTCGAAAAAATCGCAGCATCAGCACCGGCGGCGGGAAGCATTCAGGTCCGAACGCTGGTGGGGATCAATCGCTGGCCATTCGACTGCCTGCAGTCGTTTCAGACCAGCCTGATCCGCGATCCCACATTCAATTGGTGGATCGATTCGACGTTGCTTGCGGCGATGGCCGACCCAGCCTTCGTGTGCGAAGAAACCGAATGGGATACAGCCACTCCATTGCCTTTGCCGGTTGCCAGATCGGCACCTATCGGGCGGGGGCGGCGATTGAAACTTCGGCTCGGTCACACCGATATTATCGGTACGCGGTTCGGCGGACTGCTGCTGGCGCTTTATGCAAATCTATTGCCACGGCGTGGCGGTTCCAGGCCGATGCAGCCGGCGGTGGAAGGCGGCTGGGAAGAGCGTTTCGCCCCACGCATGTTGGAGGCGCTGAACGTTATCCTTATGGCGACCGTTCCGCGGACCTATTGGGAGGATTTCGAAAAGCTGGAAGCGGTTGGCGAAACCTTTCGGTACCGTACCGGGCGGCTTCGTGTCGGTACGATCGATTACTGGAATGATCAGGAAAAAATAGTTGCGGCGTTTGCCCGGGAAGCGGGAGAAAAGTTTGTTATCGCCCAGCATGGCGGGTTCTACGGACAAATGCGGTACAATGTGCTGGCGACGGAGGGGGAATATCGCTATGGCCGCTTCTTTACTTGGGGTTTCGACGTCCACGACGACTACGACAGTCAGCTTGTGGCGGTGCCCTCTCCGTATCTTACCCGGTTTTCCGACCGGCATTCAGGCAAGGGCGACGGTCTGATCCTGGTCGGCGATCCGATCCGGTTCGGTATCACCCGTATCGCACCCAAACCCCGGAATGCACAATGGCTGTCCTATTGCGACGACACGGTACAATATCTGGACCGTATCGATCCGGCACCCCGGACCGATACGTTGTTCCGGCCCTACGTCAATACCGCAACTGATATCACCGACGAATATGTGGCTGCCCGGTTTCCCGAAATAGGGCGCGTGACAGGCGACCTGCATACGCGGATGCTTGGTTGTCGTTTGTTGACGCTGTGTAGCCCCAACACGACGATGATCGTCGCAATGGCGGCGAATGTGCCCATGGTCGCATTCTGGCGTCCCGAATTTTTTTCACTCAGCGCGACGGCGCTACCCTATTTCAACCGCCTGCGGGACGTGGGAATTCTCCACGATTCTCCGTTGGCCGCCGCGGCCAAGACAAACGAAATATGGGAGAATCCGGACGAATGGTGGCGTCATCCCGACCGCCAGGCGGCGCGACACGAATGGGTGAACAGGTTTGCAAGGACGCACCGGTTCTGGTGGGTCTGGTGGATGAAAGAACTTTGGCGCGCCGCACGAGAAAATTAACGCCGGAACAACCGTTTGGTTGAGCGCGATACACATTACGATTCAGTGGTGATCGGCGCCAGTCCAACGGGCTTGTTCGAGGCCGCCGCACTTGCGGAAACCGGCGCGAAAGTTCTCGTAGTCGACCAGAGTGACCGTTTGGGCGGGGCCTGGACGACGCTCGATCTCCCGGGCGTTGGAACGGTGGAATGCGGTTCTCACTATCTGATCGACCTGCCGAACGTTTATTCATTTCTCGAAGAGGTGCTCGACATTCGACTCGTGCTTCTCGATCCACCACCGCAATACATCTTACCACGCCGTGTCGCGTCTCGGCTTTGTGTCGACTTTACCCAACGCTGGGGCGGCAAGATTTCGCCGCGCGTACATAGGGGCGAGGTCTCGGTGCGGTCGTTCCGGAATCTGGCAAGTCCGTATTACCGTTATGTTCGTCATCTTCTCGGGATGGATGGTCCGCCGCGGCGGCCGCTCAAATATATTGTCGGGGGAACATCAGCCCTGGTCGGTGCGCTTGAACGTTTTGTCGAGCAGGGTGGCTTCGATATTGAACTCGGCAAACGGCTGGAAGATATTGATCTGTCAGTTCTGGAAAAGACCGTCCGGTGCCGCGTTGGCAACCGTGTAATTACCGCCGGCGAACTGGTTATTTCAAGCTGTACGTCTATGCCAAGCATTCTGATCGACGGCAAATTCGTGGACATCCCCGGAGATATAATACCGAGCGTCCAGCTGCATATGATGGTGGACGGTGCGGCGCAGCGACGGCTGACATTCGTGCAGTTCTCGGGATCGGATCACGCAATTCTGGCAAGCGATCTGACAGATTCCTGTACACCGCCACTGGTACCTGCGGACCGTCGGCTGCTGAGCGCATACGTACGCACCGATGTGCCGCACGACACGGCGACCGCACAGGCGATCTTGGACGATTTCAAGCGGGCGGGGCTTCTCGAACGCGAAGCTCGGCTGTGTTTCGAAAACTGGTCCCGTTTCGATCTGCCGCAACGCTCGCCGGAGGAACTGGCGCATATTGAGAAGCTCGGTGGTGGTTTATTCCGTACGTTGTTCACACATAGTTTTTCGATGGCGATTTCTCGCAATGCTCCCCGGTGGACGCCGTTTCTTAAACAGCGTGCTGCAAAATTCCGGAACCCGGGCGATGCGTCGGGACAGGCTATTGCTGCCCAAGACGCGCAATATAATAGGGTGTAATTGTGCCGCCGAAGCTGAGTTTGAAATATCCCCGCTTGGGGCTGTTGATTCCTTCAAGGTCAGCCTCTTCGACGCCGCGCCGCGCCAGGTCGCGGAATGCGTCCCATAATACAGCAGTGCCTGTATACCCTGATCTCAGGTCGGGGTTGTTGGCCCCGTACAGGTAGTAGGCGCGTTTTGAATCGATTCCGAAAAGAGCAACGCTGCCGACATCGTCCCCGGGCGTTTGCGACCGGTACATCCTTAACCGCCCGTTTTCGTTCAACCGGTCGGTTGCAGCGAGGATTGACCCGAGTTCCGGTTCGGGCACCATGATGCCCTGCGCTTCGAATGTCCGACGATAGAGGTTCTCGAACAATCCGCGATCATATTCTTCCGTTGTTTCGATCCCCGCTTTCTGGGCATACCGGATGTCCTGACGACGGGATTTGTTGCAGGCAAGATAAGCCGTGTTCTCCTGCACCGGATCTGCGTCTACGCCCCGCAGGTCGATCAGGCTCGTATATCGGAGAGATATGTCGAAATGCGGTCCGTCTGAACCGTAATTATGCCACAGGAACGGTCGCAGATCCGCGAAGCTGTGATGAAGCGCCATCTCAACCCGACGATACCGCATGGCAAGGTCGCGGATGATTGAAGAAGTTACCCTGAACTGTTCGGAAAAAATTTGGGCTGGGTTCTGTTTAGGGTCGTCGGGCCTGAACAGCACGCCGCTATAAACGAGCAGTCCACTATGTATGCAGTCGATTCCATCGGCCGATTCGACAAGGGCCACCGCACCCATGGTTTCGGCATTTTTCCGGCAGTACCACAGACTGGACGACAACCCGGTGGCCTGAATAAATTCGGATTGTACGAAGAGAGTGCCCTGTGGAGATTTTTCCACGAAACTGTCCCAGGCGGAATCCGCTTCGGTTCGTTCAAGCGAATAGGCCGAAAGGTCCATCAGACCCGGGACATAGAATTCGTCGTTGTCGCCGGCGTTGGTCATATCGCGATGCTTGCTGATGAGATTTTATCCATGATGCCCGGACACTATTACAATGACTGAAAAAAAGGAATCCGCGCGGACGTTCGATCCGGTCTGGGAGGAAATTTATGGTCGCCGGGAGCAACTTAACCGCTACCCTGTCGACGGGGTTATATCATTTCTGTTTCGCAACCGGTCGCGCCTTGCTGCCAATGGGCCGCTTCGAGTCATCGAGGTAGGGTGCGGTGCCTGCAACAATTTGTGGTTCGCTGCGCGGGAAGGCTGCGATGTCGCCGGTATCGACGGCAGTGAGGCGGCGATCGAATTCGGCCGCGCCCGGTTCGCCGAAGAAAAACTTGATGGCGACCTTCGGGTTGGCGATTTTACGGAACTGCCGTTTGAGGATTGTACGTTCGATGTCGCGATCAACCGCGCTGCCCTGACGCAAACCGGGCTGACCGCCGCTCGGAAAGCCGTGGACGAGGTAGCCCGCGTCGTTCGCCCCGGCGGGATGTTCTATAACGAGATATACGGCACACGGACCACGGCTGGCGGCGATCCGGGGCCGGACGGGGTAACACTGAATGTAACCGGCCGTCTGTCGGGGGTCGGCCAGATCTGTTTTTACGATGAGGAGCGCCTGGATTCGCTTTTCGCCGGGAACTGGCAGATCGCCGAGCTTCGGCACGTCGAGATCACTGACCTGAAGTCGATGCCCCGCGACGTCGTTGGCAACTGGACAGTGGTGGCAGAGCGTTTGTCGTGATCGGCTCTGAAATGTACGGCTGGGCGCGGGATCTGTTTCCCGTCTGCCGCAGTCTCACCGGTAATGGCACCCGACAGACGTTGGCCTATCTACGCGATATCGTGCCCGAGATGACGCTGCATGAAGTCCGATCTGGCACCGCCGCGTTCGATTGGATCGTTCCGGATGAATGGAATATCGCCGGCGGGTATATCGAGAACGAGGCAGGCGAGCGCGTAGTCGATTTTGCGGATAGCAACCTGCACGTGGTCGGGTATTCGCAGCCCGTCGACGGCATATTCACGCTCGAAGAGCTGGACCCGCACCTTCATTCGCTGCCGGACCGCCCGGACACTGTGCCCTACATCACAAGCTACTACGCGCGTAACTGGGGATTTTGCCTGACCCACAACACACGTGAAACGATGAAGGCTGGCCGCTATCGCTGCGTTATCGACAGCACGCTGGGTCCGGGCAGTCTGACATATGGCGAAATATTCCTGCCCGGAACGTCGTCGTCCGAAATTTTTCTGTCGACCTATGTCTGTCATCCATCAATGGCCAATAACGAGCTGTCCGGGCCAATCGTCACGATCGCGTTGGCGCGTTGGCTGGCAGGACGTCGCGATCGACGCTATGGCATTCGGATCGTTTTCATTCCTGAAACCATCGGTTCGATTGTCTACCTGAGCCGGCATCTGGAGCATCTGAAGCAGCACGTGATTGCCGGCTTCAACATTACCTGCGTCGGCGACGACCGCGCTTGGTCCTATTTGCCGTCACGCCGGGGAGACACCCTTGCCGACCGGGCAGCGCTCCACGTATTGGGGCGTGAACACCCAGATTTCGTGCACTACAGTTATCTCGACCGAGGCAGCGACGAGCGCCAGTATTGCAGTCCGGGTGTCGACCTGCCGGTCGCTAGCGTGATGCGTTCCAAGTACGGCGCCTATCCCGAATACCACACATCCGACGACGACCTTTCGGTGATCAGCCCGGAGGGACTCGGTGGGGCCTACGAAGCCCTCAAGCGCTGCATCGAATGCGTCGAGATGAACGATACCTTTCGGACCCAGACATTGGGCGAGCCGCAACTCGGACGCCATAATCTGATTTCAAATGTCGGTCTTGGACCTGCCAAAATGAGCGATTTTCGCCGTCGTCTGTCCAACCTCCTGGCCTATAGCGATGGCACGAAGGATCTGATCGCGGTCGCGGACGAAATCGGGGAGCCGGTTTGGGAATTGCTAGAGCCGCTTTCCCGGCTGCTCGACAACAACCTCGTCGCGCGCATATGACTGGCCCCTTGCCGTTTCTGCGCCGCATCGGTCTCGGGACGGCGCAGTTCGGCCTGGATTACGGGATCACCAACCGGAACGGGGCGCTCTCGAAGGACGCGACCGCTGAAATTCTGAACCGGGCGCGGACATTGGGGATAAGCTTGCTCGATACAGCACCCGCCTATGGCGATAGCGAATCCGTTATCGGGTCCCTCGATCCTGCCGGAAATTTTGATATCGTCACCAAGCTGTCGCCAGTCGCAGTGGAGTCCATCGGCCCCGCAGATACCGATATGATGGAACGTGAATTCGACGGTAGCCTGAAGCGCCTCGGCCGATCCCGGGTGGCGGGCGTTCTGGTGCATCACGGCCGCCAGCTTTTCGCACCGGGCGGCGAGCATCTTCTGGCGCTGCTGAATACTCTCCGTGACTCTGGGCGAGCGCAAAAAATTGGCGTTTCAGTCTATGACGGCGATGAGATCGACAAGGTCCTGGAACGGTTTACGCCGGATATAATCCAGGTGCCGATCAGCGTTGCCGATCAACGCCTGATTCAGTCGGGTCATCTGGAGAAACTCAAAAACGCCGGCGTCGAGATTCACGCCCGTTCGCTCTTCCTCCAGGGCACGTTGCTCCGCGACGCATGCGACCTGCCGGCGTTTTTCGCGACGGCATTGCCCGGCTTCAGAAATATCAAAGCCCGGGCGCGGGAAAACGGGATAACATCCCTGCAACTATGTCTGGCCTTTGCGGCACATGTGCCGCAACTGGATCGGCTGATCGTTGGGGTCAGCTCGGTCGAGGAGTTCGCCGAGATAACGGCGGCGGCAGCAATGGGAACCGTCATCGACTGCGATATGAACGATCTCGCCTTGTCCAACCCCGCCATGCTCGACCCGTCGGGCTGGCCCAGCCAAGTGAAACCCTGAAATTGCAGACACAAGATACATCACGTTCTCAGGAACTGCTCAAAAAGGCGTTCGAGCTTATTCCGTCCGCGACGCAAACATTTTCCAAAGGGCCCAATCAGTGGATTCGCGGCGTTTCGCCTGCCTTTCTCGAGCGCGGCGAAGGGGCTTGGGTGTGGGACGTTGATGGCAACCGTTATCTCGACTACCTAATGGCCCTTGGGCCGATCATTCTCGGTTACGGCAACGACGCCGTGTGTAACGCCGTCGCCGATCAGTTCCGCCGTGGACCGGTTTTCAGCCAGATGCATCCGCTTGAAGTAGAAGTGTCGCAAATGCTGATTGATCGGATTCCGTGTGCCGAGATGGTCAGGTTTGGCAAAAGCGGCTCCGACGTCACCGCCGCCGCAGTTCGGGCGGCCCGCGCCTATACCAAACGCGAGCGCATCGTCTATTGCGGCTATCACGGCTGGCACGACTGGTATATTGGCACGACGACGCGCAATGCGGGCGTACCCGAAAGTGTCGGCAAGCTGACCGAGAGCTTCGTCTATAACGATCTGAACTCGCTCGAGGCGCTGTTTGCCGCCCACCCCGGTGAAATCGCCGCGGTGATCATGGAAGGTGTCGGTGTAGAGATGCCGGAAGACGACTTTCTGGAAAAGGTCAATAAACTGGCACATCGGGAAGGCGCGCTATTTATCGTCGACGAGATTATCAACGGGTTCAGGTTGTCGTGGGGCGGGGCCCATGAACTACTCGGTTTTACCCCTGACCTCGCCTGTTATGGAAAAGCGATGGGGAACGGTGCGCCGATTTCCGCGGTCGTTGGCCGTCGCGACGTGATGGAAATATTCGACGATATTTTCTTTTCGGGCACGTTCGGCGGCGACGCGGTGTCGTTGGCCGCCTGTAAGGCGACGATCGAAGAAATCGAACGCGGCGCCGTGTTCGAACATATCTGGGAATATGGCGAACGTCTCAGCGCCGGCATCCGCGAGCGCGTCGACCGATATGGCCTGGGAGATGCGGTTAAACTTATCGGTTACGACGCGCGGAGTATCCTCGCTTTTCCGCATAAGGACGAAGAGACCGCACGTCTGCGGCGCAGTTACTTTATGCAGGAATGTCACAAGAAGGGCCTGTTGTTCTTCGGTCCTCACCTCATCACCTCCTGTCATGGCGACGAGGAACTGGAATTTACCCTAAATGTATATGACGGGGTGATGGCGTCGTTCGCCGCGGCGTTTCAGGCCGACGATTTTCAGGCCCGTATGGACGGGCCGATCGTTGAGCCGATTTTCAGGAAACCATGAACCGGGTCGCATTTCGCGCCGATGTTTCGCCTAAGACCGGTATGGGGCATCTCATGCGCTGTCTTGCGCTCGCCCACAGTATTGAGCCGTCCGGGGGCTGCGTGCTGATCACCCGGCCGGATGACCGGCTGGATGACATGATTGCACCGGCTGAAGCGGCGGGATGGGATATCCGCCTGCTTGATCCCGGATTGACGGACGCGGCCGACGCGGCAGCAACGGGGGAGGCGGTGCAGCGCGCGCAGGTCGATCTCGTCGTCACTGACCTGTGCAGCCGATCTTTTATTGATTCCCCGAAACGGTTGTCCGTCTATCACGAAATGTTATGCAGCCGTATTGGCCCGCCTGTTCTGAGTATCGAGGATTGCCGGATGGAATCCTTCGCCAGCGACGTCGCGGTCATACCCTACGAATGTGGCGATCCGTGTATTGCCGACCGTGCAGCGCCGGGGTGCCGCGTGTTTGCCGGACCGGAATTCTATATCGGCGATACGCGACTTTCGTTTTGGCGCGCAAAACGTGTGATTCGCGCAGCGGCTACGAAAATTCTCGTGGTTGTTGGCGGTAGCGACCCGCTTGGCGTGGCGGTGGATGTTGCCCGCGCGCTGAGCGCTGTACCCGATTCCGGACTCGAGGTTCGCGTAATCGCTGGACACGGACTCGACCCCGAGCGTCGTGTCGAGCTCCGAACGCTTTGTGACATCCACCCAATGCTGGAGATGATAGATTTCGTCCAGGATATCGGAGAGCATCTCGTGTGGGCGGATCTCGCGGTTCTCGGTGAGGGGCTGGTCCGGTTCGAAGCCGCGATCACCGGGACGCCGAGCATTACGATATCCCAGTTCGAGCATCACAGCGATGTCCTCGAAAGATTTTTCTCTCTGGGGACGACGACTTATCTCGGGCCTGCGCATGCGCTGACGCCGGACAGTATTATAGCCGGTATCCGGAAGCTGGCGCTGGCGCCCGATCAGCGACGGAGTCAATCGGAGACGGGCATGAAAATATACGACGGCATGGGCTGCGAAAGAATCGCGGCGATCGCAGCGCAGCTATCGGCGCCGCCGGCGGCATCCTGATGATGAGTGCAAAGCCCGTCCCCAATCGTGACGACTTGGCCGACCGGGTGAAAGAACCGGTCGTTGCTGGCGCTCGCGATGCGGTAAACTGCCAGCATTCCAACACCGGAAAACTGGCGGCGGGCGGATATGCTGGGTGCGCAATCCGGAGGCGCGTGGAAGCTGACTTGCGGGTCGATACTGTTATTCGAATGGAAGCGTGTTGAAGCCGCCCGTCTCTACGATATCGAAGGAATATTACGAATCGGCGCTCGCCGAGTTCGGAGACGACCCGCGCGGCGTCAACTGGCGCGACGCTGAAAGTCAGGAATTGCGTTTCCAGGTTCTGGCCGGGATAGGCGATTTTACCGGCAGACGCGTTCACGACGTCGGTTGCGGTCTTGCCCATATGGCCGAATGGCTGAAGCGCGAGAACATTGTCTGCGAGTATGTCGGATCGGATATTTCCGAAAAGATGATCGCCGCCGCGGCCACCCATGCGCCACCGCCGGCTGAACTGCACGTCGCGGATATCATGTCCGGTCCCGAAGAACCCTGGATGGGTGCAGATTATGTCGTCAACTCGGGGGTCTTTACCGTGCGGTCATCCGTTCCAGAGTCGGAATGGCGAGTTTTCGTGTACGACATGATCCGGGCGATGTTCAGGGTCGCCGATAAGGGCATCGCATTCAACCTGATGAGCAGCTATGTGGATTACCGGGACGATCACCTGTTCTACGAAAACCCTCAGGCAATCCTCGATTTCTGCGTTGCCGAGTTGAGCAGAAAAGTCGTCATACGTCATGATTATCCGCTTTGGGAATATGCCGTTTATGTTTATCGCTAAATACATTTGCCGGCACTTGGTATGAAAAAACCGCTTGTTGTTTTCGGAACCGGCGAGATCGGCGAAATCGCGCATTACTACTTTTCGAAGGACAGCGATCGCGAGGTCGCTGCGTTCGCGGCTGACCGTGAACGCATTCGGGAAAATACTTTCTGCGGGCTGCCGGTCGTCGCGTTCGAGGATTTGAACGAAAGTCATCCGCCGGCGCAGTTCGATATGTTCGTGGCGTTGAGCTATGCGAAACTCAACCGGGTCCGGCAGTCGAAATACGATGAGGCGAAAGCCAAAGGGTATACGCTTGCCAGCTATATTTCATCGCGGTCGGTCTGCTGGGACAACGCATTCTTTGGGGATAACTGTTTTATTCTCGAAAACCAGACAGTTCAGCCGTTCTGCCGAATCGGTAACAACGTGACCTTGTGGAGCGGTAACCATATCGGTCATCATTCGACCATCGGTGACCATACCTTCGTTTCGTCGCATGTCGTGATCTCCGGCATGTGTACGATTGGCGCGCGCTGCTTCTTCGGTGTTAACGCGACATTCCGGGATAATTGTTCGATTGGGGACGAGGTGTTCGTTGGTATGGGCGCGTCAGTCACGAAAGACGTCGCCGGCGGTGAAATGGTGCTTGGCGCCTCGGATGACGTGATACCGGCCGACGACCGGCGTGCACGGGCGATCAGGCGATCCTATTTCGGCATATGACAGCACGTATCAAATGGAAGAAAGTGGGGCTGATCTTCGAGCCTGCCGGCAAGGCGCCGTGGCTTCACACCCATGCATGGGTGCCGACTCCGGAGTATCTCGGAGAAGGCTATATCCGCATTTATTTCGCCGGTCGGAATCGCGAAAACCTTAGTCAGATCGGCGCGTTTACCATCCATGTCGACCGACCGTTCGAAATTCTGGACCTCACGGCGCAGCCGCTGGTCTCGCTTGGCGCTCTCGGGACATTCGACGATGCGGCACTGTTGCCGAGTTGTATCGTTCAGGTCGGGGACAGGAAGCTTTTGTACTACGTGGCGTGGATGCAGGGACGGCGGGTGCCGTTCCACGCCTCTTTGGGACTTGCTATCAGCGAGGATGGCGGTGCGTCGTTCTCGAAGCATTCGGCAGCGCCGGTGTTGGATCGCAATGCCGTGGACCCTATCTTTATCGCATCAGCGGACATTCACCGGGAGGGGGATCTGTGGCGTTGCTGGTACACATCGAACACGGCGTGGCGTCAAACGCCATCTGGTCCGTTGCCCCGCTACCATATCCGCTATGCCGAATCCCGAAACGGTATCGACTGGGAACGCACCGGGCATGTCGCCATTGATTTCGGTTCCGATGCAGAATACGCGATCTCGCGGCCTTGGGTGCGGCGCCGGCGGGAAGGCTATTGTATGTGGTATGCTTATCGCGGCCCGGCCTATCGGATCGGATATGCGGAATCCGCCGACGGGATCGACTGGACGAGGATGGACGACCGGGCAGGGATAGACATTTCTGCCGATGGGTTCGATTCGGAAATGATCGAATACGCGGCCGTTATCGATACCCCGAACGGGCCGGTTATGTTCTATAACGGCAATGAGTTCGGGTATGACGGCGTTGCGATGGCCGTTGCGGAATGACCGTCGTCGCAATCATGCAGCCTTCCTATCTGCCGTGGGCCGGATACCTCGCTATGATCGAACGGGCAGACCTTTTCGTCTTTCTCGATTCCGTTCAGTTCGCCCGGCGGTCCTGGCAACAGCGCAATCGTATCAAGACTTCTTCCGGCGAGTTGATGCTGACGATTCCGGTGCTTAAGAAAGGCCGCTCCGATCAGCGGATCAATGAGGTCGAAATCGACAGAACGGCCCGTTTCATCGGAAAGCACGAGGCCGCAATCCGTGCCAATTACGGTGCCGCCGCGCATTTCGATGCGTTCTGTCCGGATCTGTTCGGCTTTTTGCGGCAGGATAACCAGTACCTGAGCGAACTGACTATAGGCATTACCGAATGGCTGATGCAGAGCATCGGCTGCAGGACGCCTATATGCAGGAGTTCGGATTTACAGGTAACCGGTCAGAAGGATGGACTGCTGTTGGCGATCTGCCAGGAGTTAGGGGCGGATACGTATCTCTCGGCCCCCGCGTCGCAGGCCTATCTGGATCAATCGGATTGTTTTCCGGGATCCGGCGTGGAAATCGTCTATCACCGGTACAGCCATCCACAATACCCTCAGCTCCACGGACCGTTTCTTCCCTATATGTCGGTTCTCGATATGCTGCTCAACACTGGACCGGCGTGCCGGGAAATCCTGATGTCGGGGGTCGAGGATTGACGGCGCTGTGCATCATTCCCGCTCGCGGCGGCAGCAAGCGCATCAAGTCGAAGAATATCCTGCCGTTTCTCGGCCGTCCGATGATTTCCTATTCGCTGGATGCCGCGCGGGATGCGAATATTTTCTCCGATATCCATGTATCGACCGAAAGCGGGGACATCCGAGATGTGGTCGAAGGGCTCGGGTATCGCGTTCCGTTTCTGCGCCCCGCCGCGCTCGCGGACGACCATACGCCGCTTGTGCCGGTGCTTCGCTGGGTGCTCGAAGCTTTCGTGGACCGCGGCGTCCGATTCGACAGTGTCTGTCTTCTTATGAGTTGTGCCCCGCTTGTCCGCCCGGCTGACCTGCAGGATGCGTACGAATTGTTCGAAAAAAACGGCGCCGAGCATCCTGTACTTAGCGTGGCCCGTTTTTCGGCGCCGGCAGAATGGGCCTATAACCGCGACGATGCGGGTTTTTTGTCGGCGCGGGAGCCCGAAACGTTGTCCATCCGGTCACAGGACCTGCGGGATTCCTATTACGATACCGGCACGTTCGCGATATTTCCAACTGCACAGATTCTCGACGATTCCTACCAGGGCGGCGGCAGAATGCTATCCTTCATTCTCCCATCATGGCGTGCGGTCGATATTGATTCTGCAGACGACCTTGTGCATGCCGAAATCCTGGCCCGTGGGATCGCTGCCAAGGCGCAGGCCCCATCCCCGGATGACGCGGGACTTCACATCTCCAACGCAACAAACTCAGGTCAGACATAAAATGCGATGCGTCGCTGTTATTCCCGCCCGTATGGGTTCCTCCCGGTTTCCGGGCAAACCGCTGGCACAAATTCACGGCCGAACGATGCTGGAACATGTTTACAAGCGGACGGCACTCTGTGCCGAACTCGACGACGTGGTTGTCGCGACCTGCGACACTGCGATTGCGGACGCTGTCAACGCGTTTGGTGGTCATGCTGTAATGACGGCGGACACCCATGACCGTGCCAGCGACCGGGTAGCCGAGGCCGCCGAAAGCCTCGACGGCGATATCTTTGTTCTAGTGCAGGGTGATGAGCCTATGACACATCCTGACATGATCACGCAGTCATTATCGCCTTTCGCGACGGATAATTCGGTCGGCTGTGTTAACCTGACGACGCGCATAAAGGACGAAGCGGAATTTCGAAATCCCAACACGATCAAGGTCGTCATCAACCGCGCGGGTGATGCGATGTATATGTCGCGATCCGAAATTCCGACGCTTACGAACAACCGTTTCGGAGACGTGGCAACGTTCAAGCAGGTCTGTATCATCCCGTTTACCCGGGCGGCGCTTGCCCGTTATGCGGCCCTGCCGGCGACCCCCTGTGAGATAGCCGAATCCATCGACATGATGCGGTTTATAGAGCACGGCGATGCGGTGCGTATGGTGGAAACTGGATACAGCACCCATGCCGTTGACACAGAAGCCGACCGGTTGCTGGTGGAAGCGATGATGGGGGATGATGAACTGATGGGAGCCTACTGAATGTCTTACCGGGTCCTTGTTTCCGCTCCCTATTTTCTGCCGGAGGTGGGGCGTTTTCGCGACTATTTCTCGAAACATGATCTTGAAGCTGTCATCGCCGATGTTGAGGAACGCTTGGAAGAGGACGAACTCCTTGGACTTGTCGGCGATATCGACGCCGTGGTGTGTGGCGACGATCGTTTCACCGCGCGCGTGATGGATGCGGCACCGCGCCTGAAAGTGATATCGAAATGGGGAACGGGAATAGATTCGATCGATTCTGCCGCCGCGGCAGCGCGCGGCATCCGGGTCTGTCGGACACCCAATGCGTTTACCCATCCGGTGGCGGATACCGTGCTGGGCTATATTCTGTGCTTTGCCCGCAACCTGCCTTTCATGGACGACGCGATGAAACGCGGCGAATGGAAAAAAATACCCGGCCGGGCGATGAATGAATCCACGGTCGGCGTTATCGGCGTTGGGGCTATCGGTACTGCCGTATTACGCCGCGCCGCGCCCTTCGGCGCAACGCTTCTCGGGACGGATATTCGCAAAATTGATCCGGACGTTATTACCGAGACCGGCGTCAGAATGACCTCGCTCGAAGACTTGCTCGCCGAATCGGATTACATCAGCGTCAATTGCGATCTCACCGATTTGTCCCATCATCTTCTCAATGACACTACATTCGCCCTGATGCAGTCCCATGCGGTCGTCGTCAACGCCGCGCGCGGCCCGGTAATCGAAGAGCCCGCACTTGTTCGCGCGCTGGAAAGCGGCGGGCTCGGCGGCGCTGCATTGGATGTCTTCGAAGATGAACCCCTGCCGGCGACCAGTCCGTTGCGACAGATGGCAAACGTATTGATAGCACCCCACAACAGTAACTCCAGCCCGACGGCATGGGAGCGGGTACATCTCAGCACGCTGGACCAGATGGTAGCAGCACTAACGGAGCAGGCCTGACGTCAATGGCGGAAGTGTCCATCATCGTGCGTGCGTTCAACGAGGCGAAGCACCTGCCTGCGCTTTTCGAGGCGATCGGACGCCAGCGCTATCGGGATTTTGAGGTTATTCTCGTCGACTCAGGATCCTACGACAGGACCCGCGATATCGCGGAAGAAAACGCTGCGCGCATTCTGCGGATCAGCAGCCACGACTTCACCTTTGGATACAGCCTCAACGTCGGCATAGAGGCGGCCACCGGTCAGTATATCGTGGTTGTGTCGGCGCATACGATTCCAACCGACGAAAACTGGCTTGGAAATCTTATCGCGCCGCTGGCTGACGATGACGTGGCAATGACTTATGGTCGGCAGATCGGCGTGCGAGAGTCGAAATTCGGGGAAGCGGAAGATTTCGAGCGCATATTCGGTTCCCGGTCGCGTGAAGACCGTGCGCGGAGTATCCGGGCAAACAACGCCTGCTCCGCTCTGCGGCGAACGCTTTGGGAGCAGAAGAACTTCAACCCGGAGGTCACCGGTCTGGAGGATGCCGATTGGGCATCGCACTGGTTACGCCGGGACATGCGGGTCGTATATGTGCCCGAAGCCGTTATCCGACATATTCACGAAGAGACATGGCCGCAGGTCCAGCGACGCTATTATCGCGAGGCCGTCGCTGCTCGCCGGATGGGCTTGCTCGGCCGCCGCCATATTCCGCGGGAATTGTCGCGGGATTTCCGCCGTCTGATCGCCGATCTGTTTCATTGTCTCAGGCCCGGGGCCAATCCTGTGGCGACGCGGTTGTCGCTTGCCCAACGCCTGGGCGATGTCGTGTTGTTTCGGATTCGCAAGATGCGGGGCATGGTTGTCGGGTTGCTGGCACAAAACCCGCTGGTTACGCGGGAATCCAGGGAAGAAGTCTTTTTCGATCGACATAACAGGGCCGTCGTCATTTCCGGCGCCGGCCGCGCGCGGCTCGAATCGAGAGAGCTGCCGGCGCTCAAACCCGGTGAAGCGCTCATCCGTGTGGAGCACGTCGCCATCTGCGCGACCGATCTCGATATTCTCGAGGGACGGCTAGGCTACTACAAGGACGGTACTGCTTCCTATCCGATCGTTCCGGGCCATGAATTCAGCGGCCGAATCGCCGCCCTCGGGGCGAACGCTAACGGTCTTTCTGAAGGTGACCCGGTCGTCGTCGAATGTATCCAGAGTTGCGGCGTTTGCCCCGCCTGCACCTCCGATAATCCCATCGGATGCGCCGACCGTACCGAGCTCGGCGTCATGCGCCGGGACGGTGCCTATGCTGAATACGTCACAGTTCCGTCCCGTTTCGTTCATCGCCTGCCGTCCGGACTGCCAACTGAAAAAGCGACGCTGGCCGAACCGGTCGCCGTCATTCTGAAAGGGCTGGGCCGTTTGCAGGGTCACCTGGCTTCCCGCCCGGCGCCGTGGCACTGCGCGGTATTGGGGGCTGGTCCGCTGGGTCATATCTGCGCGCGTATTCTGGCGCATCAAGGGCATCACGTGACTGCTTACGACCGAAATGCAGCGCGCCTGGCCTTGTTCGACGGCACGGAGATCAAGACTTCGGCGCTTCTTGAGGGCCTCGATGCATTCGATGTACTCATCGAGATCACCGGCGATCCGGATGTACTCGACGCCGGCCTGCGCAAAAGCAGCGCGAATGCATCGTTGCTTCTCCTGGGTCTGCCCTACGGCGAACGGCAGTTCTCGTTCGAGGCGATTGCTGCATACGACAAGACGATCATTGGATCTGTCGGCAGCACGGCGGCCGATTTCCAGGCTGCGATAGAGTTGTTGCCCAAGCTCGACCTGAGTGAACATTTGAAGTGCCAGCTGCCGCTTGCTGAATTTGAAGACGGATGGCGCAAGGCCCGGAACGGTGACGTGCTCAAGGTAATCCTGGATGCGGCCTGAGGTCTCGCGTAATTCGGCATTTGCCGGGATTCCCGCCGGGTGAGAAATCCGCTTTATGCGTTTGTGCTCGACGAGATATCGCTGGCGCCATTTCTGATGCATGCCATTCTCGGCCACGAGATTGCGCTTGTCGCCGTACGGCCCGTCTTTCCGCCGGCCCGGCGAATGCTGTTGTGGGTTGCAAACCGGTGGATTTCGCGCGCCCGGGTGTGTTGGGCTATCGACTACGTGCCGGAACTGAACAGGGACTGGCGCTGGGACCGGAATCTCTATTTTCGAAATGCCTATGGGAAATACGAATCATGGCAGGATAGCTATTTCGGCCTGCCCCGGCCCGACGGTGAGACCGATGCATATGAATACGCCTTCAATCATCTGACCGCGAACCATGTGTACGATAAGGCGATAGAAATATATGTGATGGAAGCGCTGGACCGGAACTTGGCCGGCCGCCATGTCGTCAAAATAGGTATGACTCACGATACCGCGGCGCTTTATGCGGCCCGGTTTCAAACGCCCGTCCCCTGTTTGTGCCGGCGGTTGCGTATCGTGGATCTGGGACTGAATGTCGTTATTTCGATTATAATAATACTGACGACCGCAATATGGATGATCAGGCGGTTGCGCCTGCAAGTGCGCCCGGAAAACGTTTTCTGTATCGTCGACCGGCTCGGCAATCGGCAGGAGGAATTTCTGATCGACGCCCTGCGTGATGGCGGCGAAATCGTCAGCTTCAACCGCTCCCCCGCGCCGGTTTCCGGGCGGGAGATATCATGGGGGGAAGGAAGCCTTAATCCCATGGGTTTTGTCGCCGGTCTCCTGGAAATGATCGGCCATGTCTGGAGGCTGTGGCGCCGCCACGGTGCATTGACCGCACGACATTTTTATATCGTGGCAGGATTGCCGCGAAAGGCGCTGCTTTGGCGTTGCCTCTTCAATGTATACCGGCCGGAGCATTTTTTCGGTCGTGACGAATACAACAGTGATCACATTCTGCGGGGCCGGGAACTGGCGCGGATCGGCGCCGTGTCTCATGGGATCAGCGGCGCTGTTTATTCTGCCTATACCGATGTCGCGCCCAACAGTCGGTACGTGGCTTTTGATCATATCTATGTGGCGGGGACGAAGGTGATTATTTCAGATCGCTGGCGCAAGGAGATGAAAATTCATCCGGTCGGTTCGTGGGGGTTTCGTGCCGACCGGTTTGATGCCGTCGGGCCCCCCGGTGACGATATACTGATATCGATCCGCATCGCCTTCGAAAACGAAGAAATGATCCGCATAACCCATGCTATCGCGACCGCGTTTCCGGATCGGAACGTCATCCTGCAGATGAAGCCCATCACTTTTCTGACGGCGGCCGAACTGGAGCGGTTGGTTGAACTTTACAGGGGTGATCATCCGAATATCGTGCTATCCGATGAATCGATCTATGATCTCGTGGAAAGGGCCAAATTCCATATCTCGGATATTTCGACCCTCGTTGCAGAGTCAATCCACCGGGGCGCGTATTGTTTTGTGGCCGATGTTTTGGGACACGAGACGTGTTGCTATCGGGATTTCCCAGGTCTGTGCGTCGGAAATGCTGCCGAAGCAGTTTCGCGGCTTCGCGACATCGAGGACGGCGTGGCAGATTATCCTAGGGATACCTATATGACGCTTCTGGGCTTGCCGGCTGCGACGAACCCATTTGATGTGTTTCGCGAAAACGTGGGCCTTGCGGCGCTTCCGTCCTGCAGTTGTGGGCGTTGAACCCCTTGTATCGACTGTCATCCGGGCGGACGCATTACAACCGTTTCCTAGTCGAATCGGACAGACGGCGCTATATTGCCTGTGGGCGCATTTATAACCGACCAATCATACGGATGAACGCATGAGCACCAAGATTCAGAGCGAGAAAAAATTCAGGGTCCTGATTCTTTACCCTAATCTCTACATGATGCTCGTTCCGTCGCTGGCAGTGGGCATCTTCACCCGTTTGCTGAGCGAGATGGATTGCGAAGTCGATCTTTTCGAGACGACGCAGTATTTCGATTCGGACGGATCAAGCCCACAGAACCGGGTCAAGTTCGCACAGGCTCGGGCGTTCGATTACCAGAAAGACCTCGGTATCGACATCAAGCATGACAACATGTTTATCGATTTCCGCAAGAAGGTGCTGGATTTCGAGCCGGACCTTATTCTGGCCTCCGCGGTAGAGGATGTTTTCTTGCAGGCTGTTAGCCTGCTCGAGGCAGTTGAAGATCTCAAAATCCCGCATCTCATGGGCGGTGTCTTTCCGACCGCGGCGACGGCTCGTTGTTTCGAATTCCCGGTTATTACCCATGTCGCCCGCGGAGAGGGAGAGGCGATCGTGAAGGAATTCGTCAATCGCCTGAAGGCCGGCGAGTCCGTCGACGATGTTCCGGGAGTGTGGTACCGGGACGAGAATGGAGAAGTTCAGCGGAATCAAAACCCGCCTCTGATCAATATCAACGACATCCGCCCGGATTTCCGTCTGTTTGCGGAAGAACGTTTTCATCGACCGATGGGCGGCAAGATTTTTAAGACGGTTCCTTTTGAAACCTATCGCGGATGTCCCTACGCCTGTACGTTTTGCAATTCGCCCATGCAGCGGAGCGTTTCCAAAGAGGAAGGCGTTGGCAATTTCCTCCGACGCAAGACGATCAAGGTCTTGCAGGAAGAAATGCGGGCAACGATCGCGGCGACCAGCCCTGAATTTTTCTATTTTATCGACGACAGTTTTCTGGCTCGACCGAAAAAAGAGATTTTCGAATTCTGCGATATGTACGAGGAATTCAAAATACCCTTCTGGTTCAATACGCGTCCTGAAAACTGTTTTCCCGAGGCGATGAAACGTCTCAAAGAAGTTGGCGCTTACAGAATCTCGTTTGGCATCGAATGCGGCAACGAACAGTTTCGTAAGAATGTGTTGTTACGCTCGCCTAAGAACGCGGAGATCATCGAAAGTTTCAGGAATATTCATGAGTCCGGAATTCCGTTCAGCGTGAACCTGATTATCGGGTTCCCTGGCGAGACGCGGGAACACATCATGGACACCGTCGAATTGGTGCGCTCTATCGATGGATACGATACGCTTACCGTGAGCATTTTCACGCCGTATCACGGAACCACCCTGCGGGCGATCGCCGTTCAGAACGGTTGGCTTGATGGTAAAACGATTACGAAGCATACGACGTCAAAATCGCTCCTCGATATGCCGCCACCTTATGTCAATTCGGACGATATCGACGGACTTGCCGCGACGCTTCCTCTTTATTGCTACTTTCCCAAAAACGAATGGGACAACATCCGCCGAGCCGAAATACCGGACGAGGAGGGCTTGCGGTTGCGGGAAGAATACTACGAAATCTATCGCCGTAATTTCCTCAGGGAAGATCAGTTCGAAGAGAAAATTCTCGTCGGCGGGACCGGCTGCCGCAGCAATCCGAAGGACTCGTTCCGTATCAGCAAGGACCGGCTAACCGTTGACGAACTCGAAAGACTTACAATCAATGCCTGATCCTTGCGATGCGTCCCCACGGCATCTGACGGTGGATTGAACCGCACCATGTCAATTCATCAGGCGAAATCGATTTCGCACAAAATTTTTCGGGCGCTGTTGCGGGGCTTCGAAGGCTCGGTCAGTGCCTTGTCGCGCGATACCTATATGAAGATGGCCGTCGAAATCGTTGAAGACCTCGACCGGGTGGTCGCTATCGATACAGGTAAGGGGGTCATCAAGTTTCATTGCGACAGCGAAATCGCGCGCATTCGCGCGGCCGGCGCCCTCGATCGTGAACCGGACACGATAGCGTGGATCGACGAATTTTTACCCGACGATAATTTTCTTGATATCGGATCGAATGTCGGGGTGTTCACGCTCTATGCCGCGATCATTCGCGGGGTCAATGTCACGGCGTGTGATCCGTTGCCACAAAACCACCGGGCGCTTAATCAGAATGCGGTGATAAACGGCATTTCCGACCGGATTACCACGATTTGTGCGGCTATGAACGACTGTCCCACAATTTCTGCCCTGGCAGTGCCGGCTATCGCCGACACAGCCGGCGGCGCGGGGGCGACATTCGGCGAGAGCTACGATAACTATCAGCGCGAGATCGTCGCATCGTATCGTCTCAATACGCTCGGTGTGTCGGTAGACGATCTCGTCGAGCGTTTCGGAATGACGGTGCCGAACCATATCAAAATGGATATTGACGGCATTCAGGACAAAGTGATCGCGGGGGCGGCGAACACGCTTAAAAATCCTGCGGTACGGTCCTTGATGTTGGAACTACAGCCCGTGAACGAGCCGCATAACCGCGAAGTGTACGACACCGTTATGAGGGTGATGTCCGACAACGGATTCAAACTGGACAAAGTCGCGCGGGCTACACCGAACATGACGGCGGATATCGAAAAATATCCCACAAACAACTTTTTCGTCCGATAGGGCCAAGCCGGCGCGCAAGGCGATTTTCCAGATTTGATAGACGCCGCCAAAAAACTGAATGCCATGATCGACCGCCGGTCCAAGCAGCAATTCGCCCTGCTGTTGCTGCCGATGCTGTTCGTTGCGGTGCTCGAAATGGTGAGCCTGGGCATGATTCTCCCGGTCATACAGATCGTGCTGTTTGGTGGCGAAGGTGGCGTGCTTGCAGAAATACTGAAACCGATCCTGCCCGGCAGCGGCGATGGCGGCGCGCGCAGTCTGATTGTTTCGGTTGCCTTTTGCGGTCTGTTTGCGGTCAAAAGCTTGCTTCTGTTCGTAATGATCTTCGTGATCAATCGGACCGTGTACCGCAAGGTAACGCAGTTCTCTGCTGATTTGTTCAATCTCTATCTGCACCGACCGCTGAGGTTCCATCTTGAACGCAATACAGCGGAGATTCTCCGAAACCTAATGTCGGGTGCGTCGCTGACCTTCGAAGCGATCCGCCATGTTTTGCTGATCGCTCTCGAAGGACTGTTGATGCTTTCCGCGATCGTTCTGCTGTTTCTTGTCGAGCCTTGGATCACGCTCCTAATGGCCGGAACATTGTGCTCTGTCGCCCTCGTCTTTTATCTCTTCATCTCGCCGGTCTTTCGACACTGGGGCGCTCGGCAGCAGGCGCTTGAAGGTGACATGATAAAATGGATCATGCAGGCGTTTTCAAGTATCCGCGATATCAAGGTGTTCAACTCCTACGGGTTTCTGGACCGCGGCATTCGGGAAATCGTCGCACATCGGGCGCGTTATCAAACCTATTCGGTTTCGACGATGCATGTGCCGAGACTGGTTCTCGAGACGATTGTTGTTGTCGGCTTCATGCTGTTCGTCGGTTTGCTATCGGCATCCGACACCCCGCGCGATCAAATCGTCGCAACGCTCGGCGTATTCGGTATGGCAGCGATTCGGATACTTCCCTCGCTGAACCGAATTCTTTCGAGCGGTACGGAACTGCGCCAGAGATCGGCGTATATCGACACCCTCTACCGGGACTGGATGGACGGTCACTCGGATCGCGAAGCCGATACCAGCGTCTCCGGGGCGGCGCCCGTAAATTATACGGACCGAATCGAGTTGAATGACGTTGGATTTAGCTACGCCCAGGCCGACCGGGCGGCACTTATTGGCATCGATCTCTCGATCCGCAAAGGTGAGTCCGTTGGTTTCGTCGGGCCGTCGGGCGGCGGGAAATCGACCCTCATCGACGTTGTTCTCGGGTTGCTGGAACCGTCGAGCGGAAGTGTATTGGTCGATGGCATAGATATTGCCACCGATCTAACCGGATGGCGCAGCAGGATCGGCTTCGTACCGCAGCAGATTTATCTGCTCGACGATACGATCAGGCGGAACATCGCCTTTGGCATTCCCGATACGGAAGTCGACCAAGCGCGGTTCGAAGACGCCGTTCGGCTGGCTTATCTGGATGACGTTGTTGCCGCGCTACCCAACGGCGTCGATACGGTGATCGGCGAACAGGGTACTCGCATGTCCGGAGGGCAGCGTCAGAGAATTGCCATCGCCCGGGCGCTGTATCGCGATCCCGATATCCTTGTCTTTGACGAGGCGACTTCGGCGCTCGACACGGTGTCGGAATCTGAAATCACGCGGGCGATCGAAACCCTGGCGCGCTCGCGGACGGTGCTGATCATTGCTCACCGGCTGAGCACGGTCAAAAACTGCGACCGGATCGTTTTCATTCAGAACGGGAAAATAGCCGACCACGGCGAATTCGAAGAGTTATGCTCCCGAAACGCCGATTTCGCCCGCCTCGCAACCATTGGTGCTGCCGGCGATCCGGGCACCGACGCGTGAAACACGCGATTTCGAATATCGCCCTTACGGCGTATCGCCACGCAGATGAACTGTCGCGTCTTGCGGCGCTCGGACTCGATGGCATCGAGGTCGCGCCGAGCCGGGTCTGGGAAAATACCTGGGACGGGCTCGATGCCGTCCAGGTTTCGACATACAGAAGACAGGTCGAATCCGCGGGACTCGAGGTTGTCGGTCTGCACTCCTTGCTTTTCGATCATCCGGAACTCGAACTCTTCGGGGACCGGGACCACCGTGATCGCCTGCTCGAATTCTTTGTGCATCTATCGGCTGTCTGCCGCGATCTCGGCGGGCGCACGCTGATCTGGGGAGGGGGACGGAGGCGCGGCAAGGTGCCGATGGAGGAGGCGATCGACCGGGCGATCGATTTTTTCACTGTTCTCGCAGACCGGATCGACGGCCATGGGACGTGTTTTTGTATCGAACCGCTTGGTCACAATGACACCGATTTTATTCATTCGGTCCTGGAGTCCAAGCGTATCGTCGAAGCAGTTGGCCGCCCGGGTCTCAAGGTACAGATCGATGCCAAGGCCCTTGTGGCCGGCGAAGAACTGGCGCTTGAAACCTTTCGCGCGGTTGCCGGCGACCTGGTCCACTACCATGCCAACGAGCCTGGCTTCGGGGTTCTCGGGTCTTCCGGAAAGATCGACCATCATGCCGCCGGGAAATTTCTCATGGAAATCGGTTATGTCGGATATGCATCGATTGAACAAAAGATGATCGGGGAGGAAAATCCTCTGGGTGCGATCGGAAAAAGCGTATCCCTGCTTAAGGAAGCCTACGGATGAGCGACGATTTCGCACGGCCCGACTGGGTGCCGCAGCTTGCTGCGGGACAACGGGTTCTGGTGACCGGCGCGACCGGTGGGCTGGGCTCGGCGCTTGTCGCCATGCTGCTTGAAGGGCCGGATTGCACCGTGGGCGCACACGGATCGTCGCAGGTGTTTACGTCGGAAGATGCCCGCGTCGTCCCACTGCAGGCGGATTTTACCGACGAAGAAAGCTGTTCGGCACTAGTCGCCGAATTCTGTGACCGGGCCGGCGGGATCGACGCGCTGGTCGTGCTGTCCGGGGCGATCCGCTTCAGCGGGCATTGGAACGAAATGTCGGGGCATGACTGGGAACGGGAAATCGCGATCAATCTGAACCAGCCGGCATTTCTTGCCCGTGCGGCCCTGCGGCGGATGAAGGCGCAGGGAACCGGTGGGCGAATCCTGCTGACGGGCACCGAATCCGCACTACATGGCGGCAGTCCGACATCGTTCCCCTATGCCATCGCGAAGCGCGGCACCGAGGCGATGGTCCAGGGGCTTGCCCGCGAAGGGGCGCCCGACGGCATTCTTGTGAACGGGCTACGCCTCGGATTCATCGAAAGCGGGTTTCACCAGCGCTGGCATAACCGGACCGACGCCCAAATGGCGGAGCGTGCCCACCTGGTACCGTTGAAACGCGGCGGCCATCCGGACGAAGCGGCAGCCCTGATGATCTATCTGATGTCGGGCTGGGGCAGCTTCATCACCGGTCAGATGATTCCGCTGACGGGCGGGGACTGGCTCTAGGCGTGACTGTCCTGCTGCGCCGTTCCGGCGCCCTTCCGAAAGACGGTAGTTTCGGGTGCTGGCTTGCCGTCACCGGAACCGCCGTCGATCTGCCGGCCAGCCGCCATTTGCCGGATTTGCCGCGGCGGCTGCAGACCTGTTTTGACGGTATTCGCGATGCCTGGCTGGTACTGGCGCGTGATATTGGTGTTTCGGAAACCGGCGCGCTTACGGACACCGCGACCGGTGCGGCATATATAAACGATTTCGGATTGATGCTTGCCTGGAGCGACCTTGTCCGCGTGCTGGCGGGGGAGGAGGAACGGACTCTGGTTGTCTGTGACGACCCGTGGCTGTTCCGGCATCTTGCTGCCCTGCCCGGTGTGGATGCCGGGAACCCGCCATTGATCTGGCCGGTGGCTGTTCGCCTGTATCTCCGTGGTTATGCGTCGCGCTTAAAACTCGGATTGCGCCTCGCGCGAACAGTTCGTGCCCTGAAGCCCACCCGCCGCGCCGCTCAGCCAGGCAATCCCGCAATTGTTGTCTATGGGCATCCCAAAAGCGATGCGGACGGCAACGATGCGTATTTCGGATCCCTGATGAAGGAATTGCCGGATCTCGGCCGTGCGATTCATGTCGATTGCGGAGCCGCCCGGGCCAGAGAATTGTGCAGGGACGGCCGCAGTTTCAGTCTGCATGGGTGGGGTAGTTCGCTCTTTGCGATGTCGCTTTTATTCGTTCGCTGGTGTCCCGGAGAGAACCTGACCCGCCTGCCTGAAAGCTGGTTGTTGCGGCGCGCCGCAGCCTTCGAGAACAGCGGCGGGGCGCTGGCAATGACGCGGTGGCAGGCGCATTGCCAGACGCGCTGGATCGCGGCGACGAAACCCCGCGTTGTCGCGTGGCCGTGGGAAAACCATCCCTGGGAACGGAGTATGGCGCGCATTGCCCATAAACACGGGGTTTTGAGCATCGGATACCAGCATGCCGTTATCGGCCGCCATCAGTTCAATTTCAGCCCGGCAAGCAATCCCGATGGCGATCAAAGCCTGCCCGACCGGATCATGTGCAACGGGCCGGCCTATCGCGATCAACTTGTCGAACTGGGGTACGATCCGGCGCGCCTGGAGATCGGGGGCGCTTTCCGGATCAGCGAGCATAGCACGGCCTATCGCGATCCGGACGGCCCGGTGTATGTGGCTCTTTCATCCATAACGTCGATTTCGCGCCAGATGCTGGACGCTGTATCGGCGGCGGGGCTTTCCGGCATCCCCTTCGTCGTCAAGGATCATCCGCTCTATCCGGTTGCGGTGACCGAGACCCCCAATCTGAAGCGCACGCCGCTGACAATCCCGGAGAGCGCGGGATTGCGGGCCGTTCTGTACAGCACGGGCACCACCGGGCTCGAAGGGTTGCTCGCGGGTGTGCCGACCTACCGGTTCCTGCCGGCAGACCGGATTGCGCCGGATATCCTGCCGGAAAGCGTGTCGGTTTCCGAATGTACGGCAACGGAAACCGCGAGCGTCCTGACGACGCCGAAAGCGTCTCAGCCGATCGAATGGGCGGCAATAATGTCCCCTGTGAACTTGGACCTCTGGCGTTCAACGCTCGCGCGTTAGGTCGGAATATGGTAGCCACAGGTCCACAACAATATGTCCCGCCCCCGATGGGCCGGATCGTGCCTCCCGCGGCAGTGAAACGAGGTTTCAGGCTTGGCCAAATTTATCTGTAAGCACCCCTGGGCGCATTTCGAGGTGAACAACCCGAACGGGAACGTCACCATGTGCTGCAACAACGACACCGTTCTCGGCAATGTGAATGAGCAGCCGATCGACGAGATCTGGAATGGCGAAGGCTTTACCCGGATGCGCAAGCGTATGGTTGAAGAAGGCGCCCATGCATTCTGCCCTCATACCTGCCCGGTGCTCCAAGGCGGCAAGAAATATGAAAATCTCGATTGGTACAAGGACCTGGATCCGGAAGGCCCTATACGCCTTAACGCCGAACACAACGAAGCGGAATACGATACGCAAAAAACGGTGCTGGACTCGAAGCCCCGCTGGGTGCGTTTTACGTATTCCTATGCCTGCAACCTGGATTGCTATCACTGTTATCAGCGCGAAGACGCGACGCTGAGCTATAAGCTGCCCGAAGGTTTTATGGCGCAGCTTCCGGAATATGTCGAAACCGCGCAGATTGTTTATCCGTTCGGTGGAGAGCCGTTTTTCTTCTCGCCTGTGATCGATTTCCTTAAGGATCACAACGCCAATACGGAAACGCGGTTTTTTCTGATTACCAATGCGACCCTGCTGACCGACAAGGTATTCGGCATTCTGGAGCGGCTGCCGATCAGCACCATGGCGGCATCCCTTGATGCGGCAACCGCGCTGAGTTTCGATCTGTTGCGCGTGCGGGGCCGCAATGCGAATTGGGAACAGGTCATGGCGAATATGGCTAAATTGTCTGATCTGAAGAAGCGCAAGGGGTTTGAATTTACGGTCTCGATGACGCTGAACACGGTCAATGCGTCGGAGATCGAAGAATTCGTCGATCTCGCCCTTGGCTTCGATGCAGAGCCGCTGATCATGCTGGTTGCGAATCCTTATCTGACCGGCGAATTCCAGAAAAAATTTCTGACCTTTACCGATGCGCAATTCGCGGATATGGCGCGCCAGATCGACAGCGGCCTGGCGAAAGTACGTGCCCGGGGATTCAGCGATGCCGAGATTTATCTTGAGCAGCTCGCTCTTCATTTGAAACTCCACCGCGAAGGCGACAACGACCCGATGCGTTTCGCGACCAAAAACGCGGCGCGCCGGGTTTTCAGGCATTTGCCGGAACAGGTCCAGGATCCGTTGCGACGGGTCGTCCAGAACCGCCGCCGCAAGGCCCTGGAACGCGCCAAGCGATAAACGGAACCGAGTTCAGATGGTATATCCCGACGCCCCGGCCGGTCCGGCCGACGAGCCGACAAAAGGCGATATCCAGGATTTCTGGAAGACTGTTTACAAGACCGCCTATACCGAGCACGATTCGGGGCTGACCCGCGAAAGCCTGCTGGAGGCAATCGACCAGCTCGAGGATATGTTTCGTTTTCGGGAGCATATGGCGACGGTCGAAATGGATCTGTCGGCGCTTGCCGGGCTGAACATTCTGGAGGTCGGGTCGGGTGCAGGCGGCCATTCGGCGATGTTCGCGCGCAACGGTGCGCGGATGACGAGCTGCGATATTACCGTCGAGCGTGCGGCCGAAACCCGGCGCAAGTTCGACCTCCTGGACGATCTGGCGATCGGCTGCACCGCGATGCAGGCGGACGCCGAAAACCTGCCGTTTCCCGACGGCCATTTCGATATCGTGTATTCGAACGGGGTCCTGCACCATACCAACGATACCGACCGCGCGATCGCCGAGGTGTACCGGGTTCTTAAACCCGGTGGGCGCGCCGTGATCATGCTGTATTGCAAGGATTCGTTTGATTACTGGTTCAATTACTGGTTCTGCCGTGGCTTGCTCTGCGGTGCGATGTTCCGGTCGCGTAACTGGCTGGGACACGCAACCGAATGGATCGGCCATAGCGATAAAACGGCCGTAAACCCGATCACGCGCTGTTACACGTCCCGCCAGATCCGCCAAATGTTTTCGCAGTTTGGGAATCTCGGGTTCCGTAAATCGGAATTTTATTTCTATCTGATTCCCAAGCTCGGCCGGATTTACCGCCGCTGGCAGATCAGGCATTACGGCACCCATCCGGGCGGCTCGATCGTCTATGGCGAACCGTGGCCGATCTGGTCGCCCCTGGAAAGCTGGCTTGGCAAACGTATCGGCTGGGTCTGGTTCATAAACGCCGAAAAGAAATGATGATATTTCCTTGTAAATGTTTTTGGCCGCAGAGCTGCCTGTCATGAGCGATCTCAATATTGCGCTCGTCGGGTGCGGGCGAATTTCCGGCCATCACGCACAGTCGATTAACCAGGTTGACGGTATCCGGCTGGCGGCGGTCTGCGACCTGGTGTCCGACCGGGCGACGGATTATGCCAGAGCGCACAACGTTCCCGCCTTTGAAAGCTATCACGAGATGCTTGCCCAGGTTCCCGAGATCGATATCGTTTCGATCAACACCCCATCCGGAATGCATCACGAACATGCGCTCGACATGATTGAACGCTACGGCAAGAACGTGGTCGTCGAAAAGCCTACCTTCATGCGCCCGTCCCAGCTCGATTCCGCGCTCGCGGCAGCCGAAAGCGCCGGGGTCCGGGTCTTTCCTGTCTTTCAGAACCGTTACAACAAGGCTGTCGCCCGCGTCCGGAGCGCCTTGCGGGATGGCGAGCTCGGCGATATTCGTACCGTTTCGGTGCGGCTGCGCTGGTGCCGTCCGCAACGGTATTACGATATGGCACCCTGGCGCGGGACGTTCTCGCATGACGGCGGCGCGCTGACCAATCAGACTATCCATCATGTCGATCTGTTGCGTCATCTCGGCGGCGATGTGCGTCGCGTGAACGCGGTTATGCGAACCTTCGGCGCCGATATCGAGGTCGAAGATACGACGGTCGCTACGATAGAATACGCCTCCGGCGCGATCGGCACGCTTGAGTCCACGACAGCTGCCCGCCCGGACGACTTCGAGGCTTCGATCTCTCTGGTCTGTTCCGAGGGTCTCGCCCAGATCGGCGGTATCGCCGTCAACGAGTTACAGATATTCACGCCCGACCCGGATGCCTGCGCACCCAACAGCGAAGATTTCGTCGGAATCGAGGGCCATGGCGCGGTATACGGGTACGGACACAGTGCGATGTATGCCGATATCGTCAGCGCGTTCAGAAATAACGACGATTATCCGGTTTCGGCAGGCGATTGCCGGGATACGTTGAAGCTGTTGCATGCGTTTTACAGGTCCGACGAAGCCGGCGGTTGGGTCGATGTCGACAGCGATGCGGAATCCGGCCGGCTAGGACGGCCTGACGACGCGATTTCCGCGATTTACAGAACCCCGGCGTGACGTCAGCCCTGCGCATCGGCATTGCCGGGTACGGCGTCGTTGGCAAACGTCGCCGAAACGTCGCCGATCAACGTGGTGATATGACAGTGGTCGCCGTCTGCGATCAGTATTTTGACGCCGCCGGCGAGATGGAAGACGGGGTTCGGTATTACCCGCATTACCGCGACCTGCTGGGTGAGGAACTGGACGCCCTGTTTGTCAGCATAAGCAACGACATGGCTGCGGAGGTTACGATCGCCGGGCTTGAGCGCGGGTTACACGTGTTCTGCGAGAAGCCTCCAGGTCGAAACGTGGAAGATATCGCGCGCGTCATGACCGCGACGGCAAAACGCCCGGATCAAAAACTGAAATACGGGTTTAACCACCGCTATCACGATTCGGTTCGCGAAGCGCTGGACCTTCTGGCGTCGGGCGAATTGGGCCGGGTCGTCAACATGAAAGGCGTTTACGGAAAATCCCAGCTGGTGACGTTCGGTCAGACGTCGTGGCGGACGGACCGTGCCCTGGCCGGCGGCGGGGTCCTGCTCGATCAGGGTATCCATATGGTCGACCTGATCCGTCTGTTCGGCGGTGAGTTCGAAGAAGTGCACAGTTTCATTTCGAACGATTACTGGAAGCATGACGTAGAGGACAACGCCTATGCATTGATGCGGAGCGATAGCGGCGTTGTGGCGATGCTGCATTCCTCGGCAACCCAGTGGCGTCACCGTTTCAATCTCGATATCACCCTGGAAAAAGGATCGATCGTTCTGTCGGGCATCCTGTCGGGGTCTAAAAGCTATGGCGCCGAAACGCTGACAGTTGCACGCGCCGGCGACGATGACATGGGCGATCCGCTTGAACAGAACACCCGGTACAACACCGACCCGTCCTGGGCTGCCGAGATCGACGAGTTTGCCGGGGCAATCGCCAATGGTACGGAGATCGTTCACGGATCCGTCGACGACGCCTACAGGACGATGGAACTTGTATACCGGATTTACGCCGCCGACCCAGAATGGCGGGCCCGCTGGAATCTGCCTGCTGTGCCGTCATCGAAAAACCCAACCAAAGGAAGCGATGAATGACAACCTACGGGATCATTCCCGCCCGGATGGCGGCAAGCCGGTTTCCCGGTAAGCCGCTTCACCTCATTGCCGGCAAGCCCATGCTGGAACATGTCTACGAGCGCGCGAAGCTTGCGTGGAAATGGGACGTGCTGTGCATTGCAACCTGCGACGAAGAAATTCGGCAATATGCAGAGGGCCGGGGCTACCCGGTGGTGATGACGGCAGATACCCATACGCGGGCGCTCGACCGTGTCGCCGAAGCCTATACGATTATTGCCGGCACCGAGGCAGACGACGACATCGTCGTCTGTGTGCAGGGCGACGAGCCGCTACTGGCGATGGACACGATTTCAGCGGTGATCGAACCGTTCGCCAGCGACCCCACCATTGCGGGCACCATGCTGGCGGTTCCGATCACCGAAGAATCGCTCTACCGGAATCCGGATATCGTGAAAATCATTCACGATCTTAACGGCAACGTGCTCTATACCAGCCGCCAGCCGGTGCCGTACTGCAAAGCGTTTTCGCCCGATCTCGGGGCGCTGCGTGTCGGTGGCATCTTCGGATTCCGCTGGCATTTCCTGAAATGGTTCACCGGTCTGCCGGAATCGCCGCTGGAGCGGGTCGAGGCCTGTGACAGCAACCGGATTCCCGATAACGGCCGTTTCCAGCGTCTTGCGCCCATTTCGGCCCGTCCGTATTTCTCGGTCGACAGTCCGGAAGATATCGCGTTGGTCGAGGCGGCTCTGCCCGCGGATCCGCTTTGGGGCAAGTATTGACGCCAAAGGCGTTGAAACTAGCTCCGCTCGGTGGGCGGATCTTGGTGGTTCTGCTGAGCTTTGTCGGAGCGACATTCGTTGCCGAATACAGCGTGCGCCTGACGCTGCCGAAATACGACCCCGCCGGGCATGTCTCGTTTTACACGGACTCCGTTACCGGTGTTTTGCTTGGCCGACCGAACAGCCGGACACGCCAGATTAAGAATTCCGGGGATTATGACGTCGAAATCGCTTTCAATCGTCACGGTCTGCGCGACCGTCGCGACATCGCGAACGGTACCGCCCGGGATTTGTATGTTCTTGGCGATTCGTTCGCTTTCGGATGGGGGGTTGAGGAAAGCGAACGGTTTTCCAGTTTGCTCGAAAAACTGACCGACCGCAGGGTCTATAACGTTGCGACCACCGCAAACCTAGATGGTTTCGAGCGGCTTCTCGCCTTTGCGGCCAAACAGGGTGCGGTCATTCGCGATGTCGTTCTCGCGATCAATATGATCGACGACGTACAGGATTACGATACTGCACCGGCTCCGGCTCCGAAACGCCCCAAACCGTTGGCGACCGC